>Ga0114966_10003351_pt1 | contig 14098 bp, 8 predicted proteins | sample M_130207_XF_Meta_FD_87029 | JGI IMG/M metagenome (GOLD analysis project Ga0114966, IMG submission 87029) | Freshwater microbial communities from Lake Montjoie, Canada to study carbon cycling - M_130207_XF_MetaG | ecosystem: Environmental > Aquatic > Freshwater > Lake | place: Lake Montjoie... | reverse complement strand
AGCCGATTTAGGGGGTAAAACAAAATTAGAAAAAATCAATCAAATAAACGAACTTTGTCAAAACGTGTCCGATTTATAAGGGGCTAGAACATATTGTTTTTATTAAATGAGTAGTTTAAACTAGCAAAGATAAAATGAAGTTGAATAAAATTATATCGATTCGTTCCGTTTGCTCCGCCTTCAAGCAGTCTATAGCCAATGTTTCCTTGTAGGTTTTTAGAAAAAGTATATCTTCCAGATAATGAAAGGTCAATTGCTCTGCCTTTACTTGCAGCTATAACTTCTCCAAAGAAATCAACACCCATTTTTTGAGATATATCCCAATTGGCTAATAGGTTGATAAGAGGAGCGAAACCAATGCTAAAGTTTTCACTCAAAAAATCTTTATTCTTCAACGAGACTCCTGCGTCCCTAATTTTTAGAGACAAACCAAGACCAAATTTAAAATTGTCTTTACTAATAATTCTTCTATTATATGTAAATCGATAAGAATTAAACTTGTAAATAGCTTCTATTGGTAAGTTAGCTTTAAAGATTTTTCCATCAAATACTATATCGTTTTCTACTGTTTCAGTTTCTACGATTTTTAAGGGAGCGAAAAGAAATGAAAAGTGATTTTCCCCATTTGATAAGTAGCCGAAGCGCAACCTCAAAAATGGACTTACTGGAGTCTGAAAATCATTTTTCAGAGAAAATAAGGTTCCATTATTGCCGTTGCGAATATCATTAATACCTGTAAAGAATCCTCCTGATTCAAGATTAACAAAAGGCTGAGCATTCGCAGAAAAATTGGAATTCAAAAAAACAAAAAGAATCCAATATCTAGACTGAAAAATAAGCTTAGAAATCAAGTGATTCATATTGAGTTCTTATTTTTTTTAAAGGGTGTTATTTAATTTTTTATACTATTTTACAACTAAAAGAAGCGCGGAAATTAAAAACCACAAAACTAACTTAACCGATAAACTTTATTAAATGTCACTGAACTAAATCGCAATTTTTAAAAAATAAATTTATACTGAAATTTGGAAAAAGCACAAACAAAACTTTTAGTAAAACCTAAACTTTACAAGTACAAAAACACTTTCAGAAAGCCTGACACCCCAATTTCAGCTAGCCGCTATTAGCAGTTCGTTGTTTTTTATTTTCAATTAATTACCAAATTTATTTTCTGCCATACATCGTTATCAAATCCAGATAATGCAAAATTTGGTGTCGCTGGGTCTGATGCTCCTCCCATCCTTATTATTACCATATTTTTACTTGGAATTACATAAATACGCTGATCTTCAGCACCCATTGCTGAATACATATCTGAAGGAGCGTTCGAAACTAAAGATGTTTGATAAACAGTTTGACCTCCTGGAACCATATAATTATTTTTACCATTTAGCCACCATAAATATCCATATGAAGGATTTATATTTTGCGAAGTTGTGATACTTTCATTAAAAAATGTTTCGTTTATTATTGTTTCATTTTTCCACTTTCCTTTATTTAGAGCTAATAGACCAAACCGTGCCATACTTCGTGTATTACTATTATATATTTTATATATTAATCCATTATTCCAAAAGCCTTCCATTCCTATTTTATTTTTTAGTTTATTATCGAAGTAAGTTTCATAATTTTGATTGCTTGCTGCTTCAACAACATCCATTAACTTTTGAAAAACGTTTGCATAAGACCATCTTGTTCCTGCATCTGCTAAATATGTCAAATTTGAAATTATAACTAAATTGCTAGCATCATTAAGTCCCGAAGTCATTGAAAGAAGATTTTTTGATGTTATTAAGTTTTCTTGTTCTAAAGTTTCACTTGTCCAACCTGTGCCAAGATAATCAGAAACTTTGTTGTTAATATTGAGAAAACCTTCTTGTTGCGCTATTCCCGTTGTTGTTGCTACCAAAGTTTTACCTGCACTATTCCACTTCCACATCGAAGTATCAGTATGACCTTCAAAATACTCTTCCATTACAATTCTTCCATTTACTAAAATCATAAAAGATTTTGTATTTTTTTGAATTAGGTAGTCTTTCAAAGGCTGAACAGCACTTTCATTCCAGTATAAACTTGCTATTGATTTTGTTTCCCAATTTGTATTATCATTGGATGGGAAATACATTGATTCGGCAGCAATTGGCGCTGGAAGCACCGTTATTTGATTATCATCTTTGTTACATCCTAAAATTGGCAATAAAAATAAATAAAGTAATTTTAATTTTTTCATAATTATAATTTTTAAAATTTTTTTAAAAGAAACTATTTATTTTTTAGACACATAAAATTAAAAAAGGTTTTAAAAAATATATTTTTACTTTTTAAATTGATACATTTTATCGGTTTTCGCGACAATGACCGCTAACGGCTAAATACAAAACTTTTAGCGCATATTTTATGTTGGCGCTTAGTTGCTTCTTTTTTTAAAGTTACAGTCCAACCGTGCATTGGCCTGTCAACCTATTGCGGGCCAAGACATGTATTCTTATTACTTTTTTTATTGACATTCTATATTAATAATGTTGATTTTCTATAAACCTAAAATAATTTCATTCTGGTCTTTACCACCAAATAGCATCTTCGTTGGATTCTCCAGCATTTCTTTTACTTTCACAAGAAAGCCAACAGATTCGCGTCCATCAATAATTCTGTGGTCGTAAGATAAGGCAACGTACATCATTGGACGAATTACCACTTGTCCGTTTATGGCCACCGGTCTCTCCACAACATTATGCATTCCTAAAATTGCGCTTTGTGGAGGGTTAATAATTGGAGTGCTCATCATAGAACCAAATACGCCACCATTTGTAATGGTAAATGTTCCACCACTCATATCTTCTAATGTAATTTTATTGTCGCGTGCTTTGAGCGCAAGATTACGAATTGCTGTCTCAATTTGAGCAAAACTCATTTGCTCTGCATTACGCACCACCGGAACAACTAAACCTTTAGGGGCACTCACAGCAATTCCAATATCAGCATATTTGTGATATACAATTTCTTCACCATCAATCATTGCATTTACTATAGGAAATAAATTTAATGCTTCAGTTACTGCCTTAGTAAAGAAACTCATGAAACCTAGGTTTACTCCGTGTACTTCTTTAAACTTATCTTTATATTTTGCGCGCATTTCATAAATGGCGCTCATGTCCACTTCATTAAATGTAGTCAACATAGCTGTTTCATTTTTCACCGCAACTAAGCGCTCTGCTAATTTTTTACGCAAGGGCGACATTTTAGAACGCTCAGTATCTCTAGTCCCTTCGGATTTTACATCAGATATTGAATCAAAACCTTTTGATAATAAATTTAGAACATCTGCTTTCATAATACGTCCGCCTCTACCAGTTCCAGTAACTTTACTTACTGGAATTTTATTTTCATCCATTATATTTTTTGCTAATGGAGTAGAATTTTCTTTTGCTGAAGAAGATTTTTCTGTTTCTTTTTGCAAATTTTTTGCAGCTACTGTTTCCGATTTAACAGTTGTTTCTGCAACTACTTTTGGTTTAGCATCTGCACTCTTCTTTTCACTTGCTTTAACAGAAGTATCAATGGAAAAAACTACTTGGCCTACTTTTACGGTATCCCCTTCCGATGTGAGTAGTTTTATAGCACCGGCATCTTCCGCATTAATTGTTAATGTAGCTTTGTCAGAATCAATTTCTGCCACAGGTTCATCTTTTTCTGCATAATCCCCGTCTTTTTTTAACCAACGTGCAATCACTACTTCTGTAATTGATTCGCCCGGACTCGGCACTTTCATTTCAACTATTGCCATACTTTTAGCTATCTATTTAGTTATTAATTTTCTTGATACTATTGCATCAATAATTCGTTGTTGCTGTTCTCCGTGAGATTTAGAAAATCCTGTTGCGGGACTTGAACTTTCTCCTCTTCCCACATATTTTAAAGGAACTCCTTTTGTTTCAGGATATTTCATAAAGAAACGCATCATGTGTACCCAGGCACCCATATTTTCAGGCTCTTCCTGTGCCCAAACAAAATTATCAGCTGTTTTGTATTTTTCAATTATTTCACCTATTTGCTTTGCCGGAAACGGATATAATTGTTCTACTCTGATAATTGCAACATCATCTGCTTCTACTTTTTGTTTTCCTTCAATCAGATCATAATAAATTTTACCGGAACAAAAAACAACTTTTTTTACTGATTTTGCATTTGCTGAACTATCATCAATTACCTCCTGAAATCCACCAGTAGTAAAATCTTTTAATGAAGAAACACAGGATGAGTAACGTAATAATTTTTTAGGAGTAAAACAGATCAATGGTTTTCTGAAGGCTCTTAAAAGTTGTCTGCGTAAAACATGAAATTGATTTGCAGGAGTTGTGCAATTCACCAATTGCATATTGTTTCCTGCACACTGTTGTAAAAAACGTTCCATTCTAGCACTGGAATGTTCGGGACCCATTCCTTCGTATCCGTGTGGCAGCAGCATTACCAAGCCACTCATTCTTCTCCATTTCGCTTCCGCGGAAGTAATGAACTGGTCAATCACAATTTGTGCCCCGTTAAAGAAATCACCAAATTGCGCTTCCCAAATTGTTAATGCATTTGGAGCAGTTAAAGAATATCCAAATTCAAATCCAAGTACTCCATATTCTGATAACAACGAATTGTAAATGCTTAGTTTGCCTTTCGCACCGAAATTATTCAAAGGGATATATTCTTCTTCTGAATCTTCGAATGTTACAACTGCATGACGATGAGAAAAAGTCCCACGTTCTACATCTTGTCCACTAAACCTAACATTGTGACCATCTTTCATCAAACTGGCATAAGCCATTAATTCCCCCATTGCCCAATCGTAATTATCATTGGTGATCATTGCTGCACGATCATCAAATAATTTTTTAATTTTAGTAAAAAACTTTTTGTCTTTCGGCAGCTCAACTATTTTTTTAGCAATATCTAAAAATATTTTCTTATCGATAGAGGTATCAGGTGATTTATCGAAAGCATTGTTATCTGCCATTTTCAAGCCAGCCCATTGACTTTTTAAAAATGAAGTCACTTTTGATTTACCGGCCTTTTTTGCTTTATAAAATTCTTCTTGCAAAAGTTCTTTGAAATTCTTTTCAGTTTCTTTTGCAAATTCTAAATCAATATCCCCTCTTGAAATTAGCTGTTCAACATATATTTCTCTTGGATTTGGATGTGCTGCAATTGCTTTGTACAATAAAGGTTGCGTAAAACGAGGTTCGTCACCTTCGTTATGTCCATATTTACGATAGCATAAAACATCAATAAAAACATCACTATGAAATTTTTGACGGAATTCCATTGCCAGTTTAACTGTAAAAACTAAGGCTTCCACATCGTCCCCATTCACATGGAGCACTGGTGAAAGAACTGTCTTCGCCACATCTGTGCAATAAGTACTGGAACGTGCATCCAAATAATTGGTTGTAAATCCTACTTGATTATTTATTACAAGATGAACCGTTCCACCTGTTTTATAACCATCAAGTTTACTCATTTGTAATACTTCGTAAACAACGCCCTGTCCTGCTATTGCCGCATCACCATGAATTATGATCGGGCAAACTTTTTTAATATCTCCCTTATGAAAAATGTCAATTTTAGCACGAGCTATTCCTTCTACTACAGGATTAACCGCTTCTAAATGTGAAGGGTTCGGGGTTAAACTGATATGAAATTTATTTCCATGTTTACTGATACGGTCGCTAGAATAACCCTGATGATATTTCACATCTCCATCAAAATCGGCTTCTTCAGATAGGAATCCTTCAAATTCTGAAAAAACATCTTCATGCTTTTTATTTAATATATTGGTCAGGATATTTAAACGCCCTCTGTGTGCCATTCCAATTATGAAATCCTCTATTCCCATATCTGCACCAAACTCACAAACTGCATCCAAGGCAGGGATAGTTGCTTCGGCACCTTCTAATGAAAAACGTTTCTGCCCGACAAATTTTGTATGTAAAAAATTTTCGAATAATACTGCCTGATTAAGCTTATGCAAAATCATTAACTTATCATGAGCCAAAAAGTTTGGCGTGTTTTTGCTGCTTTCCATTTTCTCCTGCAACCAGCCTAATACTTCAGGAGTTCGAATATACATATATTCTGCACCAATTGACAAGCAATAAGTTTGTTGTAGATGAGAAACAATGTCTTTTAGTTTGGCCGGGCCAATCCCAATTTGTGTTCCTGCATGAAAAAACAATTCTAGATCAATTTGTTCCAAACCAAAATTTTCAATGTCTAGATTGGGCTGATACTGTCTTCGTTCGCGAACAGGATTTGTTTGTGTGAATAAATGTCCACGTGTGCGATATCCATTGATGAGATTAATTACATTAAACTCCTTTTTTACATTTAATGGAATTTCATCACTATCCTCATAATTTTCGCGTGCAAATTCAAATCCTTCAAAAAATTTCTTCCATCCAAAATCTACAGAATTATTATCTTTCAAATAATCTTGAAACAAATCCTCTATTGAAGCTGTGTCAGCGTTTCCTAAATAAGAAAATTTATCTTGTTTACTCATGTTAATATATTTACCCTTATTATTATTTTTATTGACTTCGTATAAATGAAAAGCGATTAAATAAATGCTAAATATTTTAAGCAGTTTCCGCAATCACATCTTGCACTTCGGGTTTCCTTTTCCATACATCATATTATTTCGCATCAATAATATACAAATGTCTTCCACACAACGGTCCGTAAATATCCGTTATAAAACTTAAGAGGCAAAACACGCTAAGGTCTTCGTACAAAGATCTTCCACGCAACAGTCCGCAAATATCCATTATTCTCCGCAGCGGTCGAAACACGCTACAACCTTCATACACAAAGGTCTTCCACCATACAATCGGCAAATATCTGTCATTCTCCGTAAATGTCTGTTCTCCTATATCCTCCTTTGATGCCAACAAGGCAGTTTGTCTATAAACTATCCAATACAGCCAAAGGTAGTGAAAAAAGGAACTCATTAGAAGAGAATTAAGCAGCGTGCAAAAAAAAAGTTATAGTTGGGTTTTTAAAAACAGAGATCAACCTAACAGCTTTATTATTGTTAATGGGGGTTCTTTTTTGAAAAAATAAAAAGCCAAGTTTTTTGAGGAACTTTTTAAACACATTTTTATCAACAATGTTCATAATTCTGTGGAATTCCTTTAAACACATTTCGTAACAAACAATACGTAACACTTATTTAGTGAAATTTGAAACATTTTTATTTATAAACCCAAACACAAAAGGCTGAAAGTTGTTTAAAAAAAGGTTGTAACAAATGATTCTTAACACCCAGTTCTTAAAATAAACACCGGTCATATTTGAAACATTTTTATTTTAAAGCCAAAACACAATCTAAAAGTCTTTTAAACACAATTCGTAACAAATAATTCGTAACATAGAAGTTCGTAAAATAAATAACGGTTGTATTTGTTATTGAATAATTATTTTTTCTGAATGATTTTTATCTCCGTCATAAATTTTCACAAAATAAATTCCTTTTGGTGAAGCGGAAAGGTCTATTTCATTTGATGTTTGTCGATTTAGGCTTGAAGATTGAAATACTTTTTCTCCAAGCATATTGTAAATGAAAATGGCATGCTGAACCCTTGCCTCCGCAAGGCAGGCTTGTTTCAACATCTGAGAAACAAAAACGAGTTCAGATTGACCAAAGAAAATTTTAAACTTCCCATCATTCGGATTTGGATAAATAACTATTTCCGATCCTGATCTGTTTGAAACGTCCATGGATGTTATAGTGTAATTGAACACAACTGACGAAGCAGAGCAACCGTTAGAATCAATTACTACAAGGGAATAATTGCCACTTTGGGTGGGAGGGTAATTTTGAGATGTTGCACCAATAATGATGGAATTGTTGAGATACCATTGATTACCAGTAACAACACTTGAAGCTAAATTACTTCCGCTTTGTGTAATGATTGGAATTGGTGGCAATGGATTAATAGTAATAGTAACGGTAATTGTATCAGTACATCCTAAGGATGAAATCCCTTTTATAATGTATGTTGATGTAACAATAGGAGTAGTAATAACATTGCTGCCTGTGGAATTGCTCAGTCCTGTTAATGGCATCCAAGTATATATGCTCGCGCCATTTGCTGTTAAGTTTAGTGAATCTCCGATACAGATTGCAGCTGAAGCAGGTGTGCATGTCACAGTTGGTAAAGGATTAACAGCAACTGTAATACTAGTTGTGTTCGTACATCCTAAAGCTACTACACCTATTATAGTATATGTGGTTGTAACAATAGGACTGGCAGTAACAGCGTTGCCAGCAGAAGCACTCAGTCCTGTGGAAGGCGTCCAATAATAGGAGTTTGCACCAGTGGCAGTTAATTGCACCGAATCCCCTACACAGAATGAAGAGGAAGACGGAGTACAAGCTACATTTGGCGGAGGATGAACCGTTACAGTTGTTATAGATGAAGTTGCTGAACATCCGCTGCCATTGGTAACTATTACCGAATAATTACCGGAACTTGTAATTGTATTGGTTTGAGTTACGACCCCATCACTCCATAAATAGTTTGTATATCCTGTTCCAGCATCTAAAATTACATTATTTCCCTGGCAAAAAGATGTTGGTCCACTTGCATTGATATTAGGTGTTGAAGGGTTTGAATTAACGGTGACTGCTGTAACAGAAGAGTTTGCAGAACATAAGTTACCGCTAGTAACTATTACCGAATAATTACCTGAATTTGTAATCGTATTCGTTTGTGTGGTTATTCCGTTGCTCCATAAGTAGTTTGAATATCCTGATCCCGCATCTAAAATTACACTTCCACCCTGACAAAAAGTTGTTGCACCGCTCGGAATGATAGTGGGTATTGTAGTTCCTTCAAAATATTCCCAAATATCGCCACCACGCATGGTAACCGAAGGACTTTTGTATAGCAAGGTTTGCCCATCTGTATCGAAAACTGAAAATTCACCTGTTTCAACGGTGTTATCCATGTATAACCTTATCCGATCGGGGCCATAACCACTTTCACCAACACCCCAGTAGATATATTGGTTACTGAAAATTACTTTCTTTTGTAACCATTTCGCATAAATTGCATTATGATCCAAAGTTGGGACTGCACCTGCTCCGTATAATAAACCTAAACATCTGTTATTATCAGAAGCTATACCAACTGCAGTAATGTATTGATCATTACTATTGAAATTATTTGTTAATGTTTGTGTTGTGGGAAAAGAAGACAAATTATTACTGACAGAATAAAAAATAGCACTTGTATTGGCATGAGCCATCATTACATAATAATTCTGATTGTTAAATGTAAATTCTTTTACATCATTGCAAACACGGCCGTTTTCAGTTAACGCAGCATTTTGATAGGTAAAGTTAATTCCATCTGTACTTATTGCATAATGAACACCATCAAGGTTTGTAGTAAAATTATCGAAATATAAGTGGTAGGTTCCATTTTTATTTAGCATTACATTAGATCCATTTACATCAGCATTCGCCCACGGTAAATAACCTGTCATGGTTAGACTATAATTACTATTACCAGCGTTGGGTGTAAAATTTAATCCATTAGCGGAAGTAGCATAACAAGGTTTATTTTTCGCACCACTTCCTGTTGGTAGTGTTGTATAATATAACCACCATTGATTTATACCTGTTTTTAGCGCTGAACCATTATTTACATGATCCATGATGCCGCTATTAATGACAAGCGCATGAGAACCAAATGTAAGGAAATCATCACCGGTTACAGTAAGCGAAATTCTGTCATGAAAGTCAGTTGTACCATCCCATCCACCAAAAAACACATTCCAGGCTCCACCATTTTTTACCAAAGTGGGAGCATAAATATTTGAATTGCCACCAGAATTAGCAGCAATAAATGGTTTTCTGTATTCAAAATTCCAATTAGAAAATTTGTTAGGATCAAAACCATCTGAACCAACATTACGTATTTCGTTTTCATTAGATGCAACATTCCCTCCTGAGTTAACAAAAGTATTTCCTAAGAAATGAAAATTACATTCAAATTCATGATCATAAGCAAGACCAAATTCTCCCATTTGAAAAACATAATTCCCTAAATCATCTAGTCCGAGTTTCCCTGCTGAAATTAAAATTGCATTAGTGTTAACAGTAGTTGATAATGGTAAAATAATCGAGTCATTACGATTTGGAGTCGGAAAACTGGTATAACTTTGTGCTAAAACCCAGTTAGATCCGCTATTATCCCAATAATAGATATTAAAATCGACCGGAAAACCAAGTGCCAGTGAATTGTAATAACGCGGAAATAGTTTAATAAGATTTACATTTTGAGAACCATTGATTGTTATAGAAACAGATTCCGTATTATTTGAAGCATTATAAGTATTAGAACTCCAGACGGTAGTGTTATTGCCATCATAAACATTTACTACTGGCCAAAGTTGTGATGATGCGGTAGCTGATGTTATAGGGTAATTAACAGCAGACAATAAACAGTGAGAATAAAATAAAATGGAGATTAGAAAGACGAATTTTTTCATACTCAATAGTCTAAAAGTCCTTTAAATAATGCTCTTAACAGAGAGTTCGTAAAATAAATAATGGTCGTTTTTTTGTTTTTTTATTTTAGTGTGAAAACACAACAGTCCCAAAGTCCTTTAAATAATGGTCGTAACACAAAGTTCGTAAAATTAATAACGGTTGTATTTGAAAAATATTTTTATATAAAAGTCGAAGTCCACAGATTTCGATTCTTTATAAATTTGCCGCTAACATCAGTTTGTCTAAAAACTATCCACTACAGCCAAAGGTAGTGAAAAAAGGAACTCATTAGAAGAGAATTAAGCAACGTGCAAAAACAAAGTTATAGTTGGGTTTTGAAAATAGGGATCAAGCTAACAGCTTTATTATTGCACGATTTACCTCTGTCTTTGTTATACCATTTACCATTGGTATGTAGGGTATTTTGCTAAGGACAAGCGTAACAATCATTTTGATAATCATATTTAAAATTTGCAACATTATAAGCTGTATCAATTGCATTGGTTGATACATCCGAGATTGCGACTATAATATTTATTCCTAAATCAATAGCTGTTTTAATTTCTGTTCCGGCGTGATATCCTTTACCATAAAATGCTGTAAAATCTGTTGTTTTTAAAATTATTTTTGTTCTTCTGAGCATAGCACCCATTGCTTTGCTATCGCTTTCATTGGTTACTTTATAATCAATTGGTAAGTTGTGTTTTGCATCTACAACTGTTTGGATATTATCCTTGTGCGGTTGGGCAGGCATAATCTTTTGGAAGCTTTAGCCGGTGCGTTGGCTTGTGTGAATTGTTTTTTTCGGCAACCGATTTTAATAAGTTTTTCAATCAATACAAAGCTAATTACAACGTTCTTCATTTCAGTCTTTAGAGTTCATTATACGCCAAATCAGAAATATTATGAAAGCTGCTTGAGTTATCAACATATTAACATAAATTAACAAGAAAAGGAACTAAAAAAGAAAATAAACAACAAAAACTAACGAACTTTGTTTGCTCATAGTTTTATAAATAGTGGGCAATTAAGGAATTCATGCAACAATGCCAATGAATATTAATTAATGGAATTTATTATAGTCTATCCCAAAAACGGGGTGGCTTCATGGATCGTAAAGTATGTCTAAAGCTATTGTTATAGGTGCAGGCATTGCTGGTATTGCTGTTGCATTGCGTCTGCGAGCATTAGGAATGGAGGTAGATGTTTTTGAGGCCAACGATTATCCAGGAGGCAAACTGCACGCCTTTGAATTGGCAGGGTATCGTTTCGATGCTGGCCCTTCACTTTTTACTATGCCTGAATTAGTCGCTGAACTTTTTCAGTTATTCGGGGAGTCGTCAGAGGATTATTTTGAATATAGTCGTAAAGAATTGGTTTGTAATTATTTTTGGGAAGATGGCATTCGCTTTGCGGTAAACTCAAGCAGAGAAATTTTTGCAAAAGAAGCTGCTGACAAATTCGGTGTTGAAGCTTCATCTTTGTTAGCGTATTTGAAAAAGAGTGAGAAGAAGTACGAACTTACCGCTCCAATATTTCTAGAGAAATCGTTGCATAAAGTCAGCACCTATTTATCAAAAGATACGCTCAAGGCTCTGCTGCTAATGACTGACATGGGAATTTTCACTAACCTCAACACCCTCAATCTCAAAGAAATTAAGGAGCCGCATCTTGTTCAATTATTCAATCGTTACGCTACCTATAATGGATCTTCGCCATATCGTACCCCAGGTATTATGAGCATGATTCCGCATTTGGAGTTCCATTTAGGCACTTATTTTCCAAAAAACGGAATGCATAGTATTACAAAAAGTCTTTACCAATTATCAGTTAAACAAGGCATTCAGTTTCATTTTAATCACAAAGTGGAGCAAATTATTGTGAAAAATAATCGAGCGATAGGTATATCTGCTAATAAAAAAGAAGTTTTTGCAGACAAAATTATTTCGAATATGGATATTTTTTCTACTTACAAGAAATTACTGCCAAATGAGTCACACCCAGAGCGAACGCTGAATCAGGAGCGTTCGAGTTCAGCAGTTATTTTTTATTGGGGAATAAAAAAAACAATCCCAGAGCTCGATTTACATAATATTTTTTTTAGTGGAAATTATTCAGAAGAGTTCGCGCATATTTTCGACCATAAAACATTATATGGGGATCCTACTATTTATATCAATATTACAGGTAAGGAAAATAATAGTGATGCACCATCAGGATGTGAAAACTGGTTCGTCATGATAAATGCTCCAGGTGATTATGGTCAAAATTGGGAAGAATTAGTTGCTCAAGCGCGTAAAAATATAATCGAAAAGTTAAACCGCTTGCTAGGAATTGACTTAAATTCTCTTCTAGAGGTAGAAGACGTGTTAACACCTCCTCAAATTGAAGAACGCACCAGTAGCTATAGAGGGGCTTTATATGGAGCTGCGAGCAATTCAAAGTTTGCTGCCTTTCTCAGACATCCAAATTTCTCTAATCAGTTAAAAAATTTATACTTCGTAGGAGGCTCAGTTCATCCGGGAGGGGGAATACCACTCTGTCTTCTATCTGCTAAAATTACTTCTGAATTAATTAATTCTATTAAATGATCAACTCTTTATCTTTTAAAAACACTATATCTATCTTTGCTATTTGGCTGGTGACCATTTCTGGTATAGTGGGTATCTATTTAGGCCATATGAATTGGTTCATCACTAAAACACCTATGAATCTGTTACTAGGATTGCTACTTTTATACTGGAATTTTCCACCAAAAAATGGTTTGCGCAGTTGGATAATTTGGCTCATTGTATATCTCATTGGAATGTTAGTAGAGCTGATAGGCGTCAATACAGGCATGCTTTTTGGAACTTACCATTATGGGGGAAATCTTGGGACAAAATTCTTTGGCGTTCCATTCTTAATAGGTATTAACTGGGTAGTACTTACCTTTCTAACAGCTAACATAGCTAAGCGTTATGTATCTAATAAATGGCTAGCCATCCTATGCGGATCTATTTTAATGGTAGCACTTGATTTTTTTATCGAACCTACAGCACCTATCTTTGACTTTTGGCATTGGGAGGGTGGAGCTGCCCCTATCAGAAATTATGTGGACTGGTTTGTTGTTTCTTTTCTTTTACAGATGATTGTGAAAAATGATTTGTCAGAAGAGACCTCTTCTTTTCCTATGCACCACTTGGCCTCTCAATTCATTTTTTTTATCTTTTTCTATGTCTAATTTAAAATTTGATATTGCCATTATTGGTGCGGGTGCAGCTGGACTTCATTTAGCTTTGGCAATGCATGACGACCCCTATTTTAGTGGTAAGCGCATTCTAATTCTTGAAAAATCAGCTAAAGATAAAAATGATCGAACCTGGTGTTTTTGGGAAAAAGGAGAAGGATTATGGGATAACTTAATACAACACAGTTGGTCGCGTGGGGATTTTTTTTATAAAGACAATACTGTTCCTCTTAACTTAACACCCTATCGATATAAGCTGTTGCGATCTATTGATTTTTATGAGTTTGCAAAGAAAAAAATTACTGCAAGTTCTATGTTTGATT
>Ga0114966_10003350_pt1 | contig 14102 bp, 16 predicted proteins | sample M_130207_XF_Meta_FD_87029 | JGI IMG/M metagenome (GOLD analysis project Ga0114966, IMG submission 87029) | Freshwater microbial communities from Lake Montjoie, Canada to study carbon cycling - M_130207_XF_MetaG | ecosystem: Environmental > Aquatic > Freshwater > Lake | place: Lake Montjoie... | reverse complement strand
CTTTTTTCTATATCACACAACAACTCACTCAACAACACTTCACACAAAGGGTTTGAGGCAAACCAGAACATATCTATTCGTTCCGGATATTTTCGTAATAATCCGATTGCTTTCGGGTTTATGGATAACTTCATCCAGTTCAACGATTCTAAATCCAAATCTTCTAACTTTTCTAACTTTTCGAAATCTTCAAACTCTTCTACCCTAGTTTCTAATCTATACCAAAGTTTCGAGAACTCAGACGTAGGGTCGGTTTTGTTACACGAATCAATCATTTCTCGAGCAGTTGGGTTTTTCGATAACATATAAATATTACACCGATGAGGATTTTTTTTTAAGAGTTCAACTGCCTTGTATGATTCGTTTCCGGATAAGATATACCAGTTTATTTTATCTGGGTTTTGTTCCAATAATAATATGGCACGAGAATCTGTGTTCCCGGATAAGGTTGCCCAGTGAATTTTATCCGGGTTTTGTTTTAGTATATGGGTAGCATTAGGGTTTCCCGATAATGCGCGCCAGTCTATTAGTTCCATGTTTTGTTCCAACATTGTTATTGCGTGTGGGTTCGCGGATAATGCTTCCCAATCTAATAGTTCCGGGTTAATCCAGTCACGTAAAGAGTAAATATTTTTAATATCATTGTAAAATTGCGTCATTTATTTCTTTTTGTTTTGTTATATATGAAATTACAGATAAAATGCGTTCAATTTTTTAATTCTTGGATAAATAATTCCAATAGCATTTTATAATCAGGGGTTTCTATAAATTGTAAGTTGGTAACATAATTAAAATATGTTTTAAAAAAAGTCGGAAGATTTCCGGAAACAATCGTATCCGTTTTCATTTGTTTAATGGCGTCGTTGTCCGAAACCGCAAACCAAGGTAAATTACCCCATAAAAAATATAATAATATATACCCTAATGATTCGAGGTCATCTCTACGACTCAATTCCATAAAATTATGTGAATTTATGCTTGCGTAGTTAGGAGTTCCGATTAATCCCGATAGTTTTTTTATTTTAATATGGGTGTTTAAATGTGTTAGGTATGTTTTACAGAACCCGAAATCAATAATATAAATGGTGTTTGATGATTGGTTTAATCCAAATAAAAAGTTGTCCGGTTTAATATCTCGGTGAATGAATCCTTTGGTATGTATCAATTGTAACAATTCGAGTATTTGTATGCCTATTTTAAGTATTAAACTGAAATTAAAGGTATTACCAGGTTGTTGCTGTTTTAAGTATTCCAAAGTATGTCCCAATAAATTGATAATCATATAATTGTGGTGTGTGTCAACACCGAACCATTTAATAGTGGGTATTCCTTTACAATTATTTAAATATTTATAAATAATTGCTTCATTTTTGAGGAGTCGTTTTCCGTGTTGTATATTTTCGATTTTGATTGCTACGTATTCTTGTGTTCGAATATTAATGCCTTTGTATATTTCTCCGTAAGAACCGTGTCCGATTTTATCGAGTAATTTATATTTATTGAAAATAATAGTCATCTCAATAAATATGTTGTGTGTGTTTAAATAATAATACGGGATTTCATTTATTTTTTTGCCACACATGCATACCGCGTAGTTTACTTTCATAGAAATAAATTAATCCTTTATATTTCATAATTTTATGTATTTTCAATAATTGTTTATCAACATATGGAGATGAATGTATATATAAAATCATATGTCCGTTTTTTTCTAAATAAGTGAATGCTTTATAAATACTCTTCATTAAAAAGTTATCACACCATTGTTTTTCTGATTTATATTTGGTAATTGAATCGTTTTCATAACTTGAATATTTTTCCAAATCAAAAAAAGGAGGTGAAGAGAAAACTAAATCAAATTTCGTATCAGGCAAAACGGCGGTTTCAAACCCGTCTTCAATTAAAATAAAGTTATTTTTATTTGTGGCAAAGGTATCAATAATTTGTTTATAATATGGGTGTAAATCTTTATTTGGGTCGACACCGCAATACAGTTCAACATTATAAAGTGTCGACGCTAATAATCGGTCACCCCAACCAGCGCTAATATCTAAATATTTTTTGGCGTTAAATGCTGATAATATGGTTAAAACAACCGTAACTCTAAAATTATTACAAAATTTTATTTTTTCAAATAACTGTTCTCGTAAACTAATTATTTTAACGTTCTTATATTTGTGTTTGTATCTTTGATAGTATTCGTAAGGAGATAGGTGCTTACCGAATTTACACATTATTCGGACCGGTTCGGTAAAATAATCGGTAAGTGAATTTAATTCGTAATTATCTTTCCAGTTATCAACAATAATAAAATATGAACCATCGTATTTATGTGCGTCTAAAAACTGTGTTTTTATTATCACTGGTTTAAAATCCTTTACTAATTTTTGGATATGTGGTTTACGAATTTTATAAATTGATTTATAAAATGGATAATCTAAACTCATTATACTAATTATAGATAATAAAAATTGGAATGGGTAATGTTCTAATTAGTTTGTCTTTATATTTATAGCATATTTTATGAAAAACATTACCTAATAGTTCAACCCATCCAATTGGGTAATTACTATTGAGGTCTTCAGAACAATCGCGAGGGTATTTCGCGGGATGGAGTTTTAAGTTTTCCAATTTTGTATCCATTATATGAATCATTTCACTATACCATTCGAAAGTCAACGGGGTTAGAGGTTTAAAAATATACGCACCGTTTCCGGTCAATTCATTATATGAGTTAACCAATGGAGGATACACCACTCCTCCGGCAATTTCGGCATATCCAACCATCCATTTATCGCTGTTTTTAAGTATTTCAAAAGATTCGACCCATGAACCAGATTGGAATTTTATGTCGGCATATCCCCCACCGTGAAAATGCATAAAGTAGGTTCTTAAATAATCGGCTTTATGCGTTGCGCTTAAATATTGGTATCCTTCGTGTAAAGGGTGTTCTTTTAAAATATATTGCGACAAGTTTTGTCGTGTAACTAATTTAATGTCGCATTTGGTTTCTTCTTTTATTTGTCTTAAACAATTAAGTCTATTTTCGGATAACGGATTGTCTTCAGTCCAGAATAAATAAATAGGATTCATTAGTTATTTTAATTCTATTTATTTAATATGTTGTAATTATATATGTTTTAATTAAATATGTTTTTATTAAATTATGCTATAAATTATGCTAAATAAATAATTATTGGAATTATGTTACTGCTAATGAGGACTAACAATTGTGCCATAGCAATTGATTTACTTAAATGTGTTGTTGGTGTAATGTATGTAAACCCACACCCAGATTGAACTGAAGAACTAAATAACCAGCAATCTATATTTGAAACTCTGTTCTCGGTGTTATGAATAAACTGGTCTTTTATTTTGATATATATATTCGCAAAAATAATTAAAAATAATAGATTTGCTATAAAAACGTTAATTATTGGTTTCATATATATATATGTATAGTAATTAAATATAGAGGGATTGATTAGATGCTATATATTTTAAAGTAAGTTTAGGTATTTCGCGTAAATTCTGTAAAAACCCCATATCGTTATTTTGTTCGGCAACCCGTTCCATTTCGGCAGAAATATTGTTTATTTTTAACAACGCCTTTACAAAATCGCCGGTGCTAATATCTTTTTCGGACTTTAATAATTGAATGAACAATTTACAATCTTGGATGTTTTCGCAATCACACCACTTGTCAACATATTGAAGTAAATCAAAATGTATGTTATAATCGGTCCCTGTATTTATTTGGTTTTTGGATTCGGTGTCGACATAAAACTGATAACTTGCGTTGATTTCGGTTATTAGATTTAAAACGAGTTTATCGTTTGAAGTTGGATTATATGTTTTCAAGTCTTCAGAAACCAACACGTTCGTGAAACAACTAAAAACACAAATGAGTTGTTTGGGTGATAATGCGGACATTTTATTTTCTAGAATAAGCGATGAGAAGGTAAGACAATGTATTTCTTTTATTTGAGAAGCAACAATTCCTTTAGGTGTCAGTTTATAATCTTGAAGTATAAACCCCTGCTGAATTAAAAAATCGATGATAAATTTAAATTGGTTATATATCACATATTTTTGGTTATCAAGGTCATCCACTAGTTGATTATATTGGCGCGTTTTTTCGTTATATTTCTGAATGGTCAATTTATCGGAATCAACGAATTTGTAATCGTTCAGTATGTTTTGGATTTGTTTTTCGTGTTCTCTTTTTTTTTTATTAATTAACTTGGGTATTTCCGAATTTAATTTTAAGTATTCGTTGATGGTGGATACCGGCGTTTTTAAACAGTGGATGACTTCTTCAAACTTATTCAATTCGAGTTTAACATTATTTATTTTTGTTTGTATTTCGTTTAATTCTTGGTTGATGTCTTGTTGAATCATACTTTTTTTGGTAAATTCCAAAATAAATAATTCTTTATTTGTGTCGTTGTTATGTAAATCGACCAAATTTAACAACAAATTATACGAGATTTTAAATTTGGAAACTAATACTTGAGGTTGTCCCTTCATCATTAATTTATAGTTTACTAAATCCACATTTTTAAAAATGTTATTAAGATGTATCACGTGACCGACAGTATCGATTCCTCTACGTCCTGCTCTTCCTGCCATTTGAGTATATTCGTGAGAATGGAAAAACCGCGATACGTGTCCGTCATATTTATTAATGTCTGTGAAAATAACTGTTTTGGTAGGCATATTTAGTCCTATTGAGAACGTTTCCGTCGCGAATAAGAGTTTAATGTATCCTTTAGAATAAAGCAACTCAACCATTTCTCGTAATATAGGCATAACACCCGCGTGATGAATGGCAATTCCTTTTTCTAATAAGGAAACCATATTTATATATTCGGGTAATTCCAAGTATTCTTTATAATTAGGGAGTTTCCGTAATATTTGTTCGCACTCTCTTTGAATAATATAAGGCACTTTAGAATCATCTTCCAATAAAACGGTGGTTACTTCTTTGGCACATATTTCAATTGTTTTTCTCGATAAAACGAAACATAATGCGGGTAACATGTTATTTTCAACCATATGTTGGGTTACTTGATTTAGAACGTGTTGGCGTTTTACGTATATGTTTTTATCACTGAATAATTTAAGCATTTTCGTCATTTTAAAATAATGGGTCTCGTTAAATTCTCCCTTGCTGGATTGAATCACAAACGGTTTATTCGTGAGTGACCGTATTTCATCTTGTTGAGACTTATCCTTTATTGCTTTAAAAATCCCGTTATTAGTGGTTATAAAACTGTAATGAGTTAAAGGGACATTTCGTATTGTTTCGGTTGCTAAATAAACCTCTTTGGTTGTATTATGTCTTGTTTCGCACCATAACGCGAATTTTTTGGGTTTATCAAGTGTTGCTGAAAGCATAACCATTTGAATTTGTTCCGGTAATATCATAATAGTTTCTTCCCATACGTGTCCTCTATCCTTATCATTGATATAATGAACTTCGTCCATGATTACGCAACCGACATCTTTCTCGATATCTATATTAAAGGACATGGATGAGTTTGTATCTGGATTTTTGTTTAACGAGTTGTTGTAATACATTTGGTTTAATAATATTTCCGATGTCATAATAAGAACGTCGGCTTCAGGGTTTGTTTTAATATCTCCTGTTAATATCCCGAAAGATATATGGGGATATTTTTGTGTAAATTCGTAGAATTTTTGGTTAGATAATGCTTTAATGGGACTGGTATAAATAACTTTTTTTCCTAAAGAGACGAAATAATCGATGGAAAAGTCGGCAACAAGTGTTTTTCCGCTTCCAGTAGGAGCACATACTAAAGTATGGTTTCCGTTAACGATTCCCTCAATCGCGTATTTTTGAAAATTACTTAATGGAAATGAGTATTTTTCAAAATGTGGTTTATATATTTCTTCGTTTGTTGTTGGATAATTATCTGAGCAAACCTTTACCATTCGATAACAATAATAACGATAGACAATATACACAATAATGTTTAAATTGGTTTCATATTGTTATATGACTCGGAGTTGTGTTGCGTTGTAGTTTAATTTTTTGCTTGAATGTTTCAGCATCATTAAATAAATATAATTTAAAGGTATGTTTTGTGTAAATCTCCAAATCTTCGTTTAAACTGAAACTGCTGTAAAGTTTGAGTTCTGGTAAATATACCATAAATTTGAATAATGTTTCGTTTTTATGTTTTCGTTCATAAACATATCCCTCATATATTTTATTCGTAATTTCAGGCGTATTCATATATAAATTTAGTAGGGAACATTCGTTTTGGACTTTACGAATAGACCGCATAGTTGTATTAATATATTCCAATTCATTTATCCACTTATTTAAAAAAATGTATGCGTTGTCAGATAAAAAAATATTATTATTTTTTTGAAACTGAATACTGTTTAATAAATCCACAATTCTTCTAATTGGACTTGTAATGTGAATATATGCGTCTAAGTCTAAGGTTTGGTGTTTCATGTTATCGCAACTATATTTACCCGAAACGTTGCTATATGGATAAACAATATTACGAATATTTTCGGGTAGGTTTGTTTCTGTAATGGTTGTGGTGGTTATTCTAAATATCCCGTTGTTATGTTTAGTCATTTCGAGCGCGCAATTGTAATTCATAAGAATCATAAGATAAGATACGATTTCGTGACTATCTGTTAATTTATGAATATATTTATGGTTGTTTGATAAAATATGGGTGAATTGTAATAAGTGTTTATAATGCGGGTTATTTAATAATGCGGGTTCTTCATAAATGTAATTCTTGCTCACTTTAATGAGACAATTACTATAAGCAATGTTAATTACGGCGTTGTTTTCAATAAAAATATCCATAACTAAAGATACGCGGGTTTCGTTTTCTTTAAGACTACACAACCCATCCGATAATATTGAGGGTAACATCGGTATTTTTTTATCTGGAAGATAAATGGTGGATATTCGTCTTGAAAACGAATTCCATAAATCAATGGTGTCTATTAAAATAGAGACATTAGATATATAAACGCTTAATTGAGTGATTTCATTTGTGAGTTGTTTAATACTAAACGCATCATCGAAATCCGTGCAATTTTCCGGGTCAATCGTGAAAATATTCCATTCTTTAGTTCGGTTTTCTATAGTTGGATATTTATGAATGATATCGTGAATGATGTTTTCATTGTTAGCGTTTTTGGTATCTTTTGTAAAATTCTTTAGAGAAAAGTTCAATTGTTTACAATGAAGTTGATACTCGTAAAAATTGGACAAGTTGTCAACATCGCCGATCGTATGTTGAATAATTCCATATGGATGTTTATTATCCCAGTTTGAATATATGAATATGACATATAAATTATTAAACCTTTTAGAAAATCCTACATTTTTAAATTCGTAATGAACTAAAAATATAGGTAGTGTTTTATCATCCGGCACACATTTATACATGAGTTTTCCGTTAGTTTTGTGTCGTCCGTATGTTTTGTTATCCTTTAATATTAAAATTCCTGGTATTGGTGTTCCATCCATTGAAGGTTTAGTTGTAAACATTTATATGATTATTAACGGGGAACTATTTAACACATTTTAATTAAATAAGTTTGATGGTTCAGGGTCTGTTACGACGGGCGGTTCGTCAGCATTTTCATTAGTGGTTGGTTCAATTTCAGGTTCTATAGGGGGTAGGTTAATATTTACTTTTTTGGTCATGTCTCTTTTTACGTTTTGTATTTGTAGAAGATGCATTCCAAAATATGGAGAAATCGCGATATTATTCATATAGGTGCGATACCTAAAACAAGATATACTTGTGTTGTTTCCTAATTTGATACTATACCACCAAAAAGCAGGTATATAGATTGTTTTGCCTGGTTGAAGCGTTATTTCAAGACACTTAATCTTATCAAAATCGGCAGTATATTGAGGTTGAACGTTCCAAGGATTAATTGGTGAATTAAATTCAAAATTATCATAGTCGTATTTTGGGTATAAATACCGCGTGCTTTTGGGAGGCGATAATTTAATGGTTGCTGAACCTTGTGTCAACAAGAAGAAATTTCTATAATTGATTTCATATCTAAATGGAGTGAAACAGTTATTACTTCCAAGTATAATATCGTATTCGCAATTAGAAACCATATAAGGGCGTAAATATTCGTCGTAATATCTCATATTTTTAATAACTCCGGATTCTTGTAAAAACTCGTTATTGTTTTCGGAGTAATATCCGGATGTTTTATCTTCATCAAATAATTTGACTGCCGAACGAATATGAAGTGGTATAAACAATTCTGTGTTTGTATCGTTGTCGTTATTATTACGTATTTTTATTTCGAACGCGCTATAATTATCGTGTAGGTATGTTTTGTTAGTTGTTTCCATTATTTTATTATTTTCAAAGTCGAATAATACGGGTTGTCTAATATCGCAGATTTCTTCAAATTTATCCTTTGATGCGGTGTCAAACTCATACATTTCCAAATCATCCGATGTTTTTAAATGGAATTGTATGTGTAAATAAACAAATAATATTAAACAAAATACGAAAAAACTGATTATTATTTTCATTAGAGTATTAAATACAAACAATACTAAAATTTTAAAACTATGACGAGTTTTTAATAATTTGGATTTTGTGTTGCGTATTTTTGTCTATAAAACACGATATAATGTTGTAGAGTTGCGCAAACATAAATGAAGCATCATAAATAAAACATTTTTCTAATTTATCCGGAAATTTGTTTTTCAGTGTTTCGGCAAAAAATTTAATGAAATTTAAATGCTTATCCAATTCGGTTAAAGTAATTGATTTTATGTATAGATGTACGTTTAATGTTTGTCGTTTCATTAAACACGTTTCAAAAACATCAATAATATGTTTCATTACAATATAATAGGTGGTTGAATTTCCTATATGTTTAAAACAGTCATAATTTAATATTATTTCTTCATCTAAATTTATATAACATAACCCGTTTAATACTTTGAAAAAGTGTTCGTTCTTTTCCGACGGTTGTTCTGTATGTTGTTGTATATGACATGATGACATTCTATAATAATATAATATTCATTTTTATATTATATTACACATTATTTGTTTAATTTTCTAAAACATTCGTTTCTTGGTTGAATGATTCGGATTCTTCAGGTTGTTCAGATTCATTCACTTCGGGGTGTTGTTCTAACATAAAGGGTTGTTGTTCTAAAATGTAGTTATCGTGTGATGTTACCATTTGTATAAGGTCCGTTAATTTTGAATTTATGTCGGAAGACAATTTTTCGTGTTTAAGAACCAACTTTATTAACAAATCCTTTGTATCTGTTAAATCGGTTTCACACTTTAATAATCTTTCGTGTATTTTTAGTTGTTCTAGACTATTCAACCTAGTATTTATAATTTCAAAAACGTCTGAATTTCCGTTGGATGTGTTGGCATTATCACTAAATGAACTTATAGTTGAATAATCACCATTTTCTTGTAATTTACCGATAAATTGTTCTAATTTGGATAATCGGATGGTTGTTAACCCGATAGCGTCGGAAATAGATATTTTGGGTTTTTCTTGTGTTTGTGGTTGCTGCCGTTGGTTTTGTTGTGGTTGTTGGCGTTGCATATTTTGTGGTGGTTGTTGGCGTTGATTTTGTTGTGGTTGGCGTTGCATATTTTCTGGAGGTCTTCTTGATGTTGATACTGCTCTACTTTTCATTAATTATATTAAATATATTGTTTTTGAATAACTTACGCGCAACGCCATATTTATTTCAATGATAAATTGCTAAAATGTTAATTTATTTGCTTAACCAAATTTTTAATTTCTTTTTATACTTCATATGGAAAGTTTAGATAATACAACAAAATCGGCAACAGGGTTTTTTAAACACGTTTTAAATTTTGATGAAGACTCCAAATCAGATATGTTAAATGTTATTCAATACTCTATAATTTCAATTATCCCAATTGTAATTTTAAATAAATCGATGCAGAAATATGTTCCCGAAGCAGATGACCAAAAGGGCAGTTTTGAAATTTTAGCAGAAGTCGTAATTCAAATTATTTGTATATTTATTGGATTATTACTTGTTCATCGTATGGTTACTTATATTCCGACATATAGCGGTATGTTATATCCGGAATTTAATATTATTTTTATAATTTTAGCTGTTTTGATGATTACTATGAGTCTCCAGACAAAATTGGGGGATAAGATAAGTATTATAACGGATAGAATTGTTGAATTATGGGAAGGTAAAAAAGATAATAACCAAAAAACAGGTAAACCTGTAGTAAAGGTCTCACAACCTATCTCTCAAGAAAAACAACAAAGTTACAATGATGGAACCGCAATAAACCAATTACCCAGTAATAACACGAACTATTCACCAAATAACGACAACGTGGTTCAAATGCCAAATTATAACAATATGTATAAGCAAGAACAAACCCCGTTAATAGGTGCGTCTTCTCCAAATGATGAGAATTTTTCGAATGGTGACAATATTATGGCGGCAAGTGATGTGTTAGGCGGAGCATTTAGTAGTTTTGGTTCTTGGTAAACGGTTTAAATAAATAATTAATAATTTATATTATAATGGACGTAAATAAATTATTAAAGGCGTTAGATAACGAACAAAACGAATTGATATTTAACTATACGAGTAATAAATTAAATAAAATAAATTTAGAAATATTAAAAGAGTTGAATTTGAGCAGAGATACATTGAAGGAATATTTAATAAAATTAAAAACGTATATTTATGTGGATGAAATAAACGTTTTGAAATATGGAACTTATTTGAAATGGATATGTTTAAATAATCCAGATAGTTTGATATTATCAAGAGGTGCGGTATTCTGTAATATAAAAATAACAGATAATGGGGTTTATTTAATATGTAAAGGTTTTACGAATAAGCATTTCCAATTAAAAATGGACGAATACTTAATATTTCAAAAACTAACAAACCAAGAAACCGTTTTATTAAACGCAATGGATTATTTAGAAAATTAAAATATATTATCAAAATATATGAGTAATTTGTTTTCCATTATTCCACAAGACCGAGTAACAACTCAAACCGTCGCATACTTTAGAGTCGATGTAAATAACATTACTTTGTTTTCTTCTGCTAATTTAGGTATTGTTTTATTTGACGAAAATAATAATTATTTATCTGCGTTTTCCATGACACTTTGTGGAGATGATTATAATAATTGGGGAGGAACCGACGAGTATATTGGAACTCTTATTGCCAGTAAATTAGGTTTTACACTAACCTCAGAAGTAGTCCCAGAAGTAACACCAGAAGTAGTGCCAGAAGTAACCCCAGAAGTAACACCAGAAGTAACATCAGATTCCCCAGATTTCCCAGATTTATTCCCAGCAACAAACGAATCTTGCTATTAAGTTATTCGTTGTATAATAATATTTCGTCCTCAAACATTTTATCTCCCTTTTCAAAAACATCACTTTTAAAATTAATATTACTGGTTGCTAATACTATTTTGGATGCGTAATAAATATCTTTACTTAGTAAATAAACGTTGTAGTTATAATCAGTTGCTCTTAGAAATCCAATATTATTAAAATAATTAACAAAATTAATGGCGCCTTGTAGTGTTACAACGTATGCCAGAGAACAAGGATTATATTTGGTATTCATTTTACAAATATAATTGTTGACACTTTGAAAAGTAATGTCTTCATCAGAATAATATGTATTATTTTGTAAATCCCAAGGGACAAATTTAGTATATGCCGCATATTTGTGTAAAGCAAAATTAACTATTTCGGCATCTTTTGGAATATTATCCATAATTCTGTCAAAATATAGTAAAAAATCGTCTTTTAGCATAACATCATCTTGAAATATGATAACATTTTTATAATTATTTTTTATAATGTCACACAAAATGTAATAATGACTGAGTTGGTTACCCATAATACTTTTTTCAAAACTTCTATTTTTAAAATCGGCATCTCTGAACATCTCATTTTCGGCATTTGTAAACTGATATGTTAATGCGTCTAGCGCAATAAATCGTTCGATTTTATCAAACGGTAAATTATGTTTAAGACATTGATTTATGAAATGTTCGTTTCTATCTTTTCTTCTTTCTAAATTGATATAATAAATTCGGTCTATTTTTTCCATATTAAAATACTATTAATATTTAACTTTTGGATAATTTACGCTTCAACGTTATGTTTTGTTTTCCTTTACATTTAAATACTCCTCGAGTGTATCCTTTATTGTTAATTATGGTTTTTGTACATATTCCGATAGACCTTGCTTCATTTTTTGGACTAACTCTTTTTATACATTTACAAAGTTTATTGGCAAGTATTTTTGTTGCTTTTTTGCGTAATAATTTATTGTTTGCTGGAATAGAAATATTATAATAATTTAAAATTTTAATATAATCTTTATTGGTTAGTTTCGTAGACATTATTAATTTAAATACAGATTAAAAATTTTTTATTGTTGTTTTTTATAATATACGTTTATTTAAGGGATGATTGTAATTTTTGACTTAGACGAAACTCTAGGGTATTTTTTACAATTTAGTATTTTTTATGATTGTCTGAATAATTATTTATTAATAAATAAAAATTATTCATTAAACCAAAACGATTTCGTCGTATTATTAGATTTATTCCCAGAATTTATAAGACCTAATATACTTACTATTTTGAATTACTTAAAATATCAGAAACAAAAGAAAATATGTAATAAAGTAATGATTTATACGAATAATCAAAGACCCGAGAATTGGGTAACCAATATAGTGTTTTATTTTGAATATAAATTAAAAGTAAAACTATTTGATAAGATAATTTATGCGTTTAAAATTAACGGTATACAAATCGAACCTGGGAGAACTACTCACGAAAAAACAATAACCGATTTTATAAAGTGTAGTAATATTGACATTAACAATCCGATTTTTTTTATAGATGATACTTATCACAAAAAAATGAAAAATAAGAATGTATATTATTTAAATATAAAACCATACATTTATAATTTGAAAATTCACGATATAATAAGTCGGTTTAATCATAGTGATTTTTATCTGGGGGTCGGTATAAACGAAGATATTAACGAAAAAATAATTACAAATATGGGTAAATACAAACTCGAATTAAAAAATAAAAACGAGTATGACCTTGATAAAATAATATCTAAACAAGTTATTTACCATTTACTCATGTTTTTTAAAAAAAAATAAGTTAATTTTCGAAAAATTCATTAATAATTTATAAATTACGGTGGTAGATAATAAAAATAACCCTGAACTGAAAGCAACTCTACGATCATGATTTGTAAATTCCGTTTTTACGAACGGATTAAATTTAATTATTAAGTATAAACATATGTATATTTTGACGTAATAATCTAAAATTAATGAATATTTGTCGGCATTTGTCGACAATTTCAATATAGATAAACTTAATAATAAATATGATAAAAAAATAAATATTAAAAATGAATATTCCTGTAATGAAGAAAACGTAAATTTCATATATAATAATATATATATTTTATTATTTATTATTTATTATAGGTAGTTAACGTTCTGGCACTAGGGTCATCTGTATTTGTATATTTCGGCATCCAATAATAAGGTATTATATTTAATGAGTTCGGATAATGTTGTGAAAACAGAGATTTATAGTATTGTTTTTCGGCATCAATAGGTTTAATATTTGATTGGTATTTTGGAACAATAAAATCCTGTAATATCTGATACAGAGACCGTGAATTACCGCTTACCCCATCGCTAAATGCTTCTTTTCTTCTCCATAAGATTTCATCCGGTAATATTTGTTTTCCATCGCTATTTTTAAAATTATCGATTGAAAACGCATTTCGTAATAAGAATTTTTCAACTTGTGAATTGTGTGCGTGACATCTGATGGATGGGGGTATAGATAAATAAAAATTTACAAAACTTCTATCTAAAAATGGGGTTCTTGGTTCAAGTCCGTTCGAAGAGATACATTTATCCGACCTTAAAACATCAAAATTGTAAATATCTGCCAATAATCGACGAGTTTCTTTATCAAATTCAATAACATCGGAACAATAGTTCATATAT
>Ga0114966_10003346_pt1 | contig 14118 bp, 13 predicted proteins | sample M_130207_XF_Meta_FD_87029 | JGI IMG/M metagenome (GOLD analysis project Ga0114966, IMG submission 87029) | Freshwater microbial communities from Lake Montjoie, Canada to study carbon cycling - M_130207_XF_MetaG | ecosystem: Environmental > Aquatic > Freshwater > Lake | place: Lake Montjoie... | reverse complement strand
GCGGTGCTTGGCGGACGGAGGTTCGAAAGCGGCGATTGCCAGATCCGCCATGGCCACCATGCGCAATCGTGGCGGAGGCGCCCGGCGCAGCGAGATCGACAATCACGACCTCGTCGTCGTCCAACACCTGGGTGCCAACGGGAACCGGAATGATCGTGTCGAGACCCATCGAACCGGTGCGGTTGGAGCCCTCGCCACTATGGCCGTCCTCGGCCTTCAGATGCGGGTTGTTGCGGACGTTGGTGAGGTCACGGAGCGACGGATCGGCAACGAGAATGACGCTGCCACCATCGCCGCCATCGCCACCCGACGGACCGCCGCGCGGCACGAACTTCTCGCGTCGAAACGCGACAGCCCCATCGCCGCCTCGACCCGCCGCGGCGTAGATCGTCGCCCGGTCGGAGAACACGGGCTAGGCCCTGCCGACTACCCCTCGGCCGGTGCGACCGAGATGATGCGCTTGCCGCGACGCTGACCGAAGTCCACGACACCATCGCACGTGGCGAAGATCGTGTGGTCGACGCCGATGCCAGTGCCTGCGCCCGGGTTGAAGCGGGTGCCACGCTGACGAACGATGATGCCGCCTGCGCGGATTGCCTGGCCTGCGAAGACCTTGACACCAAGTCGCTGGGAATTAGAGTCGCGGCCGTTCTTCGAGGAGCCGAGTCCTTTTTTATGCGCCATCTTCAGTTCCCTTCTTGCCGAAGGCGATCGTCTCTACCTCAACGACGGTCTGCTTCGAGCGGTAGCCCATCCGACGGGCACTGCTCTTCTTCGAGCGATACGTACGGATATTGATCTTCGGGCCGAGCTTATGCTCCTTGACGCGCACGGAGACGGTCACAGGCTTGAGCTCGGATTCTGTCGCAAGTGTCTGCTTGCCATCCGATGCGAGAACCACAGGCGGCTTGAGGGTTGCACCCTCGTCGAGCGCCACGCGATCCACAACAATCCGCTCACCCTTGGTGACGCGGTATTGCTTTCCTCCGAGGGCGATTACAGCAAACATCGATGCGAGACTTTCGTACGGGTCGCCACCGGCGACAACGGGCGGGAACATAACAGAGAAGCGAAGCGCAAGGCTCCGCCTCTCTGCCCTTTACCGTCAGTCCTTGCCGAGGATACGGCCCAAAAGACCGCGCTTTGGCTTGGCTGCAGCAGCCGGTTTGGCTGCTGCTGGTGCCTCTGTTTTCGCTGCTGGAGCGGCTTCAGTGGGCCTCGGGCGCGAGTTCTGACCACGCGACTCCTGCGCACCACCTTCGCCGTTGCCACTGGCAGTGCCTGCACCACTCCCGCTGCGCGAGCGACCGCGACCGCCGCGACTGCGACGTCGCTTCGGTCGTGCGGGGCCATCGCCATCGGCACCCTCAGCTGCGCCCTCTCGAGCGGGCTGAGCGGCACGTGGGGCTGGCTCTTCGCCATCCACGGCCGGCGCATCGCCTGGTGCATGTGCTGCACCGGATCCACCCGTGGAACGACCGCGACCACCACGACGACCGCGACGACGACGCTTCTTGGGAGCGCCGCCTTCTGCGGTCGCCTCCTCCCCATCCTCGTCCTCGTCGTCTTCGTCGTCTTCGTCGTGCTCGTCGTCACCATCGACCGACGAGTCGGACGCAGCCGTGCTTCGGCTGCGACGACGCTTCGGTGTTATCTCGGACTCTTCGCCCTCGACTACGACCACTTCGGGCTCGTCCGGCAAATCGAGCGGCTCCGTCTCTTCGCCGACGGATGCCGTCATATCGCCGGTGGGCGTATCGATCGTCGCCGATGGCGTTCGGCTGCGCTTGCCCTTGCGCTTCTTGCCCTCAAGGTCGATCCGCTCGCCCACGAGTCGCGGCGGCTCATGCACGTCGCTGCGAGGATCGACCATCTTGATCATCTCTTCCTCGGTGATTGGCTTCGCGTTGAGCAGCACTGCGTGCGCCTCGAGTCGACCAATCCGTTCGATCTTGATGCGCTGCTTCTCGCCGAGATACGGACCAGCTCCAGCAACGACCACGCGGTAGCCACCCTCGAGCACTGCAACCGCATCGGCTGCCTGGTACATATGCGGCTCGGAGAGCGAAACCTCGAGCTCCTGACCTGCCTCGACGGGAATCGCGTCCTCGAGCACCTCAGAGACCGTGCCCTCCTTCAGGAACGAGCAGCGCTCGCGCGGCACGCCATCGGTGGCCACGATCGAGAAATGTTTACCCGTCGCCTTCTCAAGCTCTTCGAGGCGTCTACCGCCGGGGCCAATCATCCGTGCAGCCACGGAGGGATCAACCTCGATCAGGAAGGCCTCAGAGGCCGATTGCACCGCGTGGCGGCGCATCTGGCGCAGATTGTCGAGCGCAAGCGTCTCATCGCTGAGGACGCGACCCTCGCCCGCACAGGTGGCGCACTCGCTTGTCATGATCTCGCGCACGCCGTCGGTCACATTCTGGCGTGTCATCTCGACGAGGCCCAACGGGCTGATCGAGACGAGGTAGACCTTCGAGCGATCCTTGGCAAGCTCTTCCTTAAGCGCCGTGATGACGGCATCACTATTCGTCTTCGACTCCATGTCGACGAAGTCGATCACGATGATGCCGCCGAGATCGCGCAGCCGCAGCTGACGAACGACCTCGCGGGCCGCCTCGAGGTTGTTGTGCACGATCGTGTCTTCGAGCCGTCCCTTGCCGACAAAGCGGCCGGTATTGACATCGACGATCGTGAAGGCCTCTGCGTAGTCGAACAAGAGGTAGCCGCCCGAGGGGAGATCGACGCGACGCTTGAGCGTGCTCTCGATCGCCTCGTCGACGCCGTAGCGCCGCAGCAGCTCGGTCTGGGCCGTGTGGCGATGGACGCGCGTGACGAGCTCGGGACTGCGCTCCTGCACGTACGAGACGATGCGATCGTAGGTCGCCTCGTCGTCGACGATCAACTCGTCGACATCCTGGCGAAAATCGTCACGCACGAGGCTCAGAGCAATATCGACTTCAGTATGAATGGCCGACGGCGCCACAGCGGTCTTGCAGCGCTCGATCACACCCTCCCATTGATCTTCGAGCAACGCGAGGTCGCGCTCCAACTCGACGAGTTCTGCTCCACGCGCAGCCGTGCGTACGATCAGACCGCCACCAAGACGCGGTGTCAGCTGCTTGACGAGCTCGCGCAGACGATCGCGCTCGCCGTCGGGAAGGCGCTTCGAGACACCGCCACCCTCGCCGTCTGGCACGTAGACCAGGAACCGGCCCGCCAACGACACGTCCATCGTGACGCGGGCGCCCTTCGTTTTCATCGGGTCCTTCGTCACCTGCACGAGCAGCGACTGGCCGCCCTTGACGAGGTCTTGGATCCGCTTGGAGCGGCGCGCACGTTGGTCGAGTCCGTCAATGCGGATCTCGGCCACGTGCAGGAACGCGTTCTTGTCCATGCCAGCATCGACGAAAGCCGCCTCCATGCCGGGCAACACGGTGTCGACCTTGGCAAGGTAGATGTTGCCGAGCAAGGATCGGCGCTCGTCGCGCTCGATGTACGTCTCGACGACGCGGTCGTCTTCAATCAGGGCTGCCTTTGTCTCATACGCATCGGCAGATATTAGGATTTTCTTCATGTGGTCTCCGTGGCCCCCACTCGCACCGGTTTCGGCGCGGCGTGGACCGCTCGTCGGGTGATGCCAGCCAGAGCGAATGCGTCGGGCGCGCAGCTCGCAAGCGCGCGCACAACCTCACTGGGCTTGGCAGAGCCATCGTCATCGATGGCGATCTGAACGATCGCCGCGTCGCCATCGAGCTGAAGCTCGGGTGCGTAGCGGCGAACATCAACAGCGCGGTGCTGCATAGGGCTGCACCGCGGTATCCGTAACTCCGAGGCCGCACGATCGGCGGCAACGGCCTGGGCGAGTGTTTCGCCCGGCGCATCGAACACGATGCGATAGGTCGCACCCGTGACGGCGGTCGGAGGACCGGCGAGACAGGCTTCGAGCGGGACGACTCCACGCGGACAGTTCGCGGCGAGTCGGACAACGAGGTCGTCGAGGTCGTGGCTGTCACCCACGAGCTCGAGCCGGCTGAGGTACCGCGTACGGTCCTGGATGGCGAGGCGAAGCTCGATCCTCACGGCATGTACTGCAGGATGCGTGGCACTAGGCCGCCACCAACCGGTTCCGAACGGGGCCGAGACAGGCGCTGCATTCGCTGCAGCCGTCCCCTCGACAATCCCCGGTCGGCCGTTCGGCGCGACGCTGCCACCACTCATCCAGCAGGAACTCCTTGGTCACACCGCTGCGCACGTGAGCGCACGCCAGCGGGTCGAGAGGGTTGCGCTCTTGCGTCGCCCCCACCTCGAGGTCGCGTCCGGCAGCGCTCATCGCCGTCCTGTACGCGTCCTCGCGATGGTGCTCCGTCCAGGCGTCGAAGCGTGCACCTGCACGCCACGCGGCCTCGAGCACGTCCCCCGTGATTGGATCTACCCGGCCGATCGCACCTTCGAGCCTGCTGGTGCGGAGATCGTGCCGGGACAACGTTAGTTCAGGCCCGTTGAGCTGACGCCGCAGGGAGCCCTGCTTGACACGCATCTGCTGTTGAAGAACGGGCTGAGCCACCCCGTGAGTCTAGCGGGGTGCCGCTAATCGCCCGTCAGACAGCGTCGCTCGGTGCCTCTAGTGGATCGGCGAGTCGGCTCCGAGGGCGTTCCTGCCAGCCTGGAGCCAGCGCCTGCTCGCGCACGATTCGAGCGCCCACCGCCAGCACCAGACCCACAGCAGTCAGGTTTGTGATCGTGTTGGACCCCCCGTAGGTCATAAACGGCAGCGGAATACCTGTCGTCGGCGCGATCCCGAGATTCATCCCAATATTGATCGCGACCTGCGTCAGCAGCAGCCCGAACACGCCAGCGGCGATCAACGATTCTTCAATGTTGCGTGCCCGTGGGATCATCCGCCCGACCCGCCAGAAGATCAAGAAATACAGCAGCACCACGATTGCCGAGCCAACGAAGCCGCGGTTCTCTCCCACCACAGCAAAGACGAAGTCCGTGTGATGCTCTGGCAAGAAGCTACCGGCCGTCTGACTGACGCCCCCGCCACGCCCAGCCAAACCACCCGACCCGATTGCGATCATCGATTGTTGCGCCTGGTAGGCCGCGTCACTACCACCCTGAGGATCAAGGAAGGCCGTGATTCGCTCTGCCTGATACGGCCGCAAGAGCGGGAGTCCGATCGAGGGCAGGATGCCGAGCACGAGCACGACCAAGGCGACCGCAACGCCACCGAGCACGGCCACAATCCGACCCGGCAGACCAGCCACGACGAGCACCGTGAGCGTAATCGCGATATAGACGATCGACGTGCCCAGATCTGGCTGGATAAACACCAACGCGAACGGTGGCAGCATTAGTAGGCCGGCCCGCGTCGCCATGCCCCAGCCACGAATACCGCGACGAACGCAGTCCGCGATGATGATTGACAAGCAGACGATCATCGTCACCTTGCCGAGCTCGGATGGCTGCAACGTGAAGAATGGCAGCGGAATCCAGCGCTGTGAGCCGCGGGCAGCCGAGAAGCCAAGCACGATGATCAGCAGCCCGATCGTGGAGCCGTAGATGAACCAGAAAAGTCGGCGGTAAATGCGCGGGTCGATCACCATCGCGACGGCGGCAAAGCCGAGGCCGGCGACGATGTAGATGATGTGGCGGCGATCGAAGAAGCCTGGATCGCCGAGTAGATCGTTGACGGTTGCGGCCCGTACAGCCCGCTCGCCGATCACGAGTAGCAACAAAACTGCAGCAACCAAGAGCCAGTCGACACGTCGGAGAAGCAAGGCAAGGGTCATCGGGTCGACCCTTGCGTCGTCCCTGTCGAATCCTGCGCCTGAAGCTCTTGGGCAGGATCGGTACCGAGGGCAGGACCAAAGTAGACACCAGCCTTTTCCGCACTCGAGATTTGACCAATCGTCGCCTCTTGCACCCCAAAGGCCTGCGCCATCACCTGTCGCACAGCCGGCGCGGCTGTCACACCACCGAAGCCACCCTGCTCGATCACGCAGACCACGACCAACGTCGGATTTGCAGCGGGTGCGTAGCCAGCGAACCAGGCAAAGTCGCGCTTGCCAAGCTTCTCGGCTGTGCCCGTCTTACCGGCCACCAGAATCGGAAAGCCTCTGAACGCCGTGTACGCAGTGCCATCTGGGTCTTGTGTGACGCCTTCGAGGCCTTTACGGATGGTTGCCAATATGTAGGGATCGACAGCGACTTTCTCGCCCGGCGCCGACTCAAGCTTCTCACGCATCGTTCCATCCTGCCCATAGACTGACGCGCCAACGTGTGGCTGCACGAGCGTCCCACCGTTAGCAATGAGGGCGTAGAGGCGCGCAATTTGGAGTGGAGTCACCTCGAGATCGCCCTGTCCAATTGCCTGCAAAATTGCATCGCCTGAGGTCCAGCGGTTGTGGACGCGATCATCGCCAAAGCGACGCTTTTTATAGGCGGCGTCGGGAACGCTGCCAGCAGCATCGCCACCGATGTCAATGCCAGTTGAGGCTCCAAAGCCAAGCCGCCGTGCCCACAGCGGCTGTGGCTCGAACTGCCCACTCTTCGGCGTCGCTTCATACAGGCGCTTCCCGAGTTCGTAAAAATAGGTGTCGCACGAGGCAGTCATGGCCTGTACGAGGTTCATCGGTTCGTTGACACCCGATTCGAAGTTGCGGTACGTCTGACCGTCAATTGTGACGTCTGGAGTGCACTGGATGACGCTATCGGACTTGGCGACACGGCCCTCGACGGAGGCAATTGCAGTCACAGGCTTGAAGGTCGAGCCGGCCGGGTAGAGCCCGGTCATCGCACGATCAAGCAGCGGCGAAGCGTCTGTATCGCGCGCTAGCGAGTCCCAGTACTTCTGCCCCCCTGGCCCAGCCAAGATCGCCGGATCAAAGCCCGGATTCGAGGCCATTGCCCGAATCGCGCCGGTGCGGGGATCCATCGCAATGATCGCACCACCCTCTGCTGCTGGATGCCCATGCGTCTTCGCGTACGCGATCGCTTCGCGCAGCGCCGTCTCCGCTGCTGACTGGATACCCGCGTCGATCGTCAGGCGAATGTTGTCGCCCGGGCGAGCAGCCTGCGAGCGCACAATCGCACCCACGGGATCGCCAAACGCGTTGACGCGTCGCTGCAATGAGCCACTCGTGCCACGGAGGTAGCGATCAAAGTATCGCTCCACCCCACGCTGACCAACGAGATCGCCAGGCTCGGCATTGCGGTAGGTGACCTGATCCTTGATCTGTTCTGCGGAAACTTCGGCGAGTTCGCCCCAGAGGTGCGGAGCCAACGGGTACGTCTTACCCTGCGTGCCGCGAGACGTGCGATATGCGCGCGCAGTGCCCTCGACAATTCGTACTCCCGGGTACTGGGCGGCGCGTTCCTTGAGGTAGAACAGCACGTTACGGTCGACGTCTTTAGCCAGCACAATCGAATCGAAAGGCGCCTTGATCGCAGCCGTATGGATGGCATCTTCCAGCTCGACAACCGTAATTCCTGACACCTGTGCGAGCTCGGCGAGCTGCGGCCACTGCTTCGTGCAGCCGGCCCAGGCGCGAACCTGGTCTGTGCCATCGAGCTCTCTCTGGATGGCCGCAATGCGTGCCACCCGCCGCGCCTTCGAGAACCTGGCTGCCTCAATCAATGCTGCCGAAATTGCAAGTGCTCGCTCGTTACTCGTGCGACCATCGACGGGGCCCGCAACATCGCGTCCACACAGCGTGAGCAAATCGGGAAACCGCGTCGGATCGATTGCAACCGCGTTCGACGGTCGACTGCCAACGAGGAGCTTGCCCTGTGCATCGAGAATCTGACCACGCGAAGCCGGTACATCGATGCTGCGCAAACCATTCGAGTTAGCCTGGGCCCGATACGTCTGAACATCGAGAACCTGCAACGACCACAGGCGCAGAATCAGAATTACCACGATCACGATCGCAACCCCGCCGAGAATCGCGACGCGCCGAGCCGCGCCATCACGATCGAACATCTCGGCGGTCACGAGCGGCCGCTCCGGTGGCGGTGGCTGAGCGATCGTGGGCTCGTCAACCGATGGCGTACTCATGCGGCTCCCCCAACCGGGACACCCATCAAGCGCCGCAAAATTGGCAGCATGATAATGCCGGCGAGAACCGTGAACATCACACCAGCCGTGCCGGCGATGGCAATCGAACTCCACGCAATCGACTCACTCTGAATGACAGTCGTTACAACAATGTCGGCAGTCAGACAGAGGACGGACGCAACCACCAGCACGACCACTGCCATGGCGAGCGACACGCGCCGCCGTCGTTGAGAAAAGACGCCAACTCCCCAGCCAATAGGTGTCAACACCAGTGACGACATGCCGAGCGGAGCCTGCACTGCAATGTCGATCAGAACCCCGGCCACGAACCCGACGGCAGCACCCCAGGCGGGACCAAAGCGCAGCGCGAAGGCAACGAGCACTACCAGTATGAAGTTTGGAATCGCGCCCAACACGCGCGCATCGATCGCTAAGGCAATCTGAAGGTAGATCGCAACCAGGAGGACGAGCAGCGGAATCACTCGTGTCAAGATCCAGTTCGGCCGGCGACGTGCGCTGTCTTCGACCACGTGGGCATCAGAAAACTGATCGTCGTCTGCAGCCTCGAACGTCGCCTCTGTCGCACTCACGAGTCGCCACCTGCACCCGTCAAAATGACCACGTTCGCAAACGATCCGAGCTCGACCCACGGCACGACCAGCACGCTCTTATAGGTGTTTGCATCGCTCTGCCGAGCCTCGCTCACAACCCCAATTGGCAGACCACGCGGATAGGCAGATCCAAGCTTGCCCGAGGGGTCAAGGAAGCCACTGGTGATCACACGATCACCTGGTTTCACAACGCTTGAACCCCGCACGAATCCGAGCACCAGTACGGAGGGGTCGGCTGCGCTCGGCTGCAAGATACCGTCTGCACCTCGCCGCCCCGAGACGGTCGCACCAACCGCCACGCTCGCATTCGAGAGCAGCGAAATCACGGCTGTCTCCGGCGTCGTCCGCTCGACGCGACCAATCAACGCAGCACCACCAATGTCCGCCGACTGCGCCACACCGACCAACACGGGATCCCCGACCTTGACGCCGACAGCGTCGCCCGCATCGACGACGACACTGCTCGACGTCAGCGATGGCGAGCGCGCAACGACGCGTGCCGCGCGCGGCTGATAGTTCTTGATCTGCGGGAAAGCCGGCGAGCGAACGTAGCCGAGGAGCCCTCGCAGTTCCTCACCATCCTGCTGGTTGACCTCTGCTTTTGCGAGGTCAGATCGCAGTACGGCATTCTCCTGCGCCAGTAGGTCGCGCTCTTGCCGTGCAGTACGAACGTCGCCAAACCAGCCGATCAGATCTCGCACCGGCTGCGTTGCGCGCTGCGCAAACTCCTGAACAGCGACCGATCGATCTGAGGATTGCGACTGCGCCGACTCGACCTGCGCCTGCGCGCGCATCGAGAACGTGACGAGCACGATCGCGAGCACGACGAGGACAAACGGAATGATTCGGCGAGCGAGGCGGGTGCGGGCGGTGGGCATCCGGGTGGCATTCCTGTAGCTGGTGCCACGACGAGAATCTTGTCGTAGTACTGGATCAGCAGACGTAAGTGTACCGTCGCGGCGACCTGTTGACGGTGGTGCGGCTTGCTAAACCCCTCAGACGACGGTGCCGTCGAACGGCAAACTGGCCTCAACCCACCCCTGAAGGCCACCCGCAAGGTTGATGCAGCCACTGCGACCCTCTGCCGCGAAGGCCTCTGCTGCTGCCAGTGAGCGAATACCAACGCGACAGATAAAGACCGTGCTGTCTGCGTCGGGGAGCTCGTTCAAGCGGTTCGGAAGCTCGCTCATGGGGAGGTGAACAGAGCCGGCAATGTGCCCTGCATCCCACTCCAGCTGCTCGCGCACGTCAACCATCAGAGCGCCAGACTTCGCGAGCTCCGCGACTTCGATGGGTAGAGATTCTTGAATTTTAGTATCCATGGAAAAACACTACCGAGTCACTACGCCGTTGGCGCAGACGGTTGAGTTCGCGCAAAGGCAATCGCTTCGGCCTCGTTCGAGATGGTGCCGGCGGCCTGCTCCTCCGCGATCTGTGCAAGCAGGGCTCCGATGACGGGACCCGGCTCGCAGCCGAGCGCCTCGGCGAGTGTGTCGCCGCGAAGCAGTGGTGTGGCCACGGGAAGAGCAAGGGCCTGCGCCATCTCGATAGCGAGCTGCTCATGACGACGGATCCAGCGCTGGCGAGCACGGGTCCCACGCGTCGACCAACGGTCTGCCAGCGACACAACCACGCTCGCGATTGCCCAGGGATCGGTCGCGACGCGATAGCGGTGCACGGCACGCGCGTCCAACGCGCCATCTGGGACGAGAAATCCAAGCCGTAAATGCTCACGCACGAGCACCGCCACACACTTTTGCATCGCGCTGCTGTACCGCAAGCGTTCGAGAATCGCAGTGGCCAACTCGGCACCTTGCTGGGCATGCCCAGGGAAGCCAATGTGGCCGTTCTCGAACTCTGTTCGGGTATAGGGCTTAGCGATGTCATGCAACAACGCGCCCCAGCGCACGGCCAACGCAACATCGCAGTCGGCATCGAGGGGCTCCGAAAGTGCAGTCGCCACGGCCGGGGCAGCCTCGCCGAACGCAAACTCTGGTTGCTCGATCAGATCGGTCGTCGCATCGAGCACCTGCAGCGTGTGATCCAGCACATCAAGATGGTGATAACGGTTTTGCTCGACAGCGGCCAAGGCCTTGACCTCAGGCAGCACGACGCCGAGAAGTCCCAACTGATCGAGAAATCGGAGCCCATCGACAGGATCTCGCGATAGAAGAATTCGCTCGAGCTCCGCCCGCTGCCGCTCTCCCGCCGGCTCGGCCGCGAGGGCTGCATCGCGCTGAGCAAGCGCCACGGTTTCGGGCGCAACCGCAAGGTCTAGCTCGACGGACAATCGGACGAGACGCAGCAGTCGCAACGGGTCATCGCGAAACGACGAATCCGCCACGACGCGAAGGACGCGGTCCTCGAGATCGTCAAGAGCTCCCGGGACAGCTAACGTCTCGCCGTCTGCGACCCGCACTGCAATCGCGTTGATCGTGAGGTCGCGCCGCAAGAGGTCGGCCGTGATGCCATCCGGCGCACCCGTGATGTCGACCTCGTGATCCTCGCCAACGACACGCCACGCGCCATGCCGCTCCGAGAGTGGAAAGACCGGGGCACCGATCGCCTTCGAGTAGGTACGCGCTGTCCGTTCGGCGTCACCCGTGGTGACAAGGTCCCAGTCGGACAGGGGGCGATCGAGCAGCACGTCGCGTACCGCGCCGCCCACGAGCCACAGGTCACCATCGCCTGCAAATGCCTCCTGCAGCGGAATCAGCGCCTGCGCTAGCCGTGGATCAGCTGGTTGAGTCACTACGACCCCTGACAGTTCCTATGCTCGAGCGTGGCCGCACACCGCAGACAATCTCGTACGGCACGGTACGAACGTGGCGCGCGAGCTCTTCGGCCGAGACGAGGTCGTCGCCGTCGACACCAAGCAGGACGACCTCGTCGCCCTCCTCTACCTCAAGCCCCTTAGGCACCACGACAGTCAGCTGATCCATCGACACGGTCGCGGCCACGCTACAGCGCTGCCCGCGGATCAGCACCTCGCCAAGACCCGAGAGTCCGCGCGGGTAGCCATCGGCGTAGCCAATCGGGACGAGGGCGACAAGACACGGCTCGGCAGCCACAAAACGGCGACCGTACCCTGTCGACTCACCCGCCGCCAGCGCTCGCAGGCTGCGGACCGAGCTGGTCCAGCGCATCACCGGCAGGAGTCCACAATCCGCTCCAGACACGCCGAGCGGATCAATCCCATAGACAGCGAGCCCAGGCCGCACCGCATCGAAGGCGAGCTCCGGATAGCGGAGCGTCGCGGCAGAGTTCGAGAGATGCCGCGGGCACGGCGGGAACACGGCGGCGATCGCACGAAAGGCCTCGGCCTGCTGATCGACGAAGCTGCGATCGACGTCATCGGCCGTGGCGAGGTGGCTCATCAGGCCAGCCAACCGCTCGGGACGCGGCCCACTCACGATCTGATCGGCAACCGCCAACGCCTCGTCCGCGCTCAGGCCCCACCGCCCCATCCCCGTGTCGACCTTCACGTGCACATCGACCTCATGGCGGTCACGCAAGCGATCCCAGCCCTCAAGCGTCGAGACCGTCACTGCACAGCCAACCTCAGCGACCCCAGCTTCCTCTCCCACTGTCAGCGGCGACAACACGAGCAACGGCACGGTCGGTAGCTCGACGCGCACGGCACGCGCTTCGTCGAGCGTCGCCGTGCAGAGCTTCGTGGCACCCGCTGCGATCGCAGCGTGGGCGACGCCAATCGCGCCGTGTCCATACGCATTGGCCTTGACCACCGCCCACACCTCAGCGCCCGCGGCGGCATCCAACAGGCGCTGGACGTTAGCCGAAACAGCAGCCAGATCGACCTCGACGAGGCTGCGATGACGCTGCGCCGCTATGTGACTTCCCCACCAAACTCAAAGCGATTCAGCGCGACCACGACGTGACCACGCGTCAGCATGCCAGCGTAAACACCATGCTCGAGCACGGGCAGCTGCGAGACACCCTCCTTGGCCATGCGCTTGGCAGCCTCATGCAGCGCCTCATCGGCAGTTGCTGTGAAGACGTCCGTCGTCATCAGGTCCGACACGGTCACGGCAAACGCCTTCTCAATGTGCCGTTCCCACGAGCCGAGACTCTGCACGTAGATCATCCAATCGAGAAACGGTGCGACGTAGGGCACGTGCTCATCCGCCTCGACCTCTTGGAACAGCATGTCCTGCGCAGTCACCACACCGACGACCGTATTGCCGGCATCGACCACAGCAACACCGTCAAGATTTTTCGTCGCCAACAGGTGCACCAGATCCTTGATCGTCGTGTCGGGCGCGACCGTTGGTGTCGTCGGGTCCATCAATTCGCGCACAGGGCGGTCGATCACAGGGTGCTCCCAGTTCGTCCGAGCACACGTAGCTGCTCGATGAGGTCTCCCGCAATGATAACCCCGCCTCTGCGTACGGCCACCATCAACACCATCAGCGCTGGGGGCTGGTGGTCTTGACGGAGCCAGCACGCACTGTCGAACGACGGATTAGACCGAGGCTTTGGCTGCCTGCATCACGGCGCTGGCGATCTTCGTGTAGCCCGTGCAACGGCAAAGGTTGCCGCCGAGCGCAAGGCGAACCTCCTCTTCCGTGGGATCGGCATTCTCGCGCAGCAACGCATGCGCGGAAACGAGCATGCCCGGCGTACAAAAACCGCACTGGACGCCACCCTGATCGAGGAAGGCGGACTGAAGGTTGCTGAGCGTCTCGCCGTCGGCAAGCCCCTCAACCGTCGTTACTTCAGAGCCAACGGCCTGCAGCGCGAGATAGGTGCAGGAATTGACGGGACGCCCGTCGATCATCACCATGCAGGCGCCGCACTCGCAGTCGTCGCAGCCCTCCTTGGTGCCAGTCAGACCGATGTCGTCGCGAATCGCGCGGACGAGCGTGGTGTCGCCCTCGAGCTCGACCGGATAGGCCATGCCATTGACGGTGAGTGTCGCTGCGTGCTTCATTGTCCGGAGCCCTTCATGAATACGGGAGTGGCGGGAATCGGAAACTCCTCGCCGCGAGCACGTTGTGCAGCCACAGCAACAGCGCGCTTGGCGATGACACCGGCCATGGCGCGACGATAATCCTCGTTGGCACGAAGATCCGAAATCGGCTTCGCATCTGCCGAGGCACCCGCGGCAACCGCATCGAGTGCGTCGTCGTGACCATCGGTACCGATGATTGCGGCCTCTGCAGCGGGACTTCGAATGATCGTTGGCGCGAGAGCCGTCAGGGCAACCTTCGCGGCCGTCACGATGCCATCTTCATCGAGCGTGACGCAGGCGCTGGCACCGACAATCGCGATCTCCATCGCCCGGCGGTACTCGAGGCGAACGTAGGCACTGCCCGTGTGAGCAGGCTGTGCCGGCACGGTGACGGCAACGCAAATCTCGCCCGGCTTGGCCGAGGTTTTACCAGGACCGGTCCACAACTCTTCAATCGCAACTTCGCGGTC
>Ga0114966_10003345_pt1 | contig 14122 bp, 14 predicted proteins | sample M_130207_XF_Meta_FD_87029 | JGI IMG/M metagenome (GOLD analysis project Ga0114966, IMG submission 87029) | Freshwater microbial communities from Lake Montjoie, Canada to study carbon cycling - M_130207_XF_MetaG | ecosystem: Environmental > Aquatic > Freshwater > Lake | place: Lake Montjoie... | reverse complement strand
GGGGAGCCGGAGCGGCGACTTTGGCCGGAGCACGGAACGGCAAACGATTCCGGATCGGGGGAGCCGGAGCGGCGACTTTGGCCGGAGCACGGAACGGCAAACGATTCCGGATCGGGGGAGCCGCAACGGCGATTTCGGTCGGAGCGTGGAGCGGCAGACAATCCCGGATCGCGAGAGCCGGGGCGGTGATTCGGGCGGATCGCGGGTCGGCGGCCCGGTGATTCGGGAACGTTCAAATGATGGAGGGGGTTCCCGCGGTGGTGACGCCGCCGGAAGCGCCCCGCGCGGCGGCGGGGGCCGAAACAAGTAAGGATACCGAAGAGCGGTCCTCCGATGGCCGCTCTTCTTCGCTATTACTCGTGATTGGATCGCGGAGCGAAGCGGCAAGGTCGAAGGCATCCTTTCCACCAACCGGGTCGAGCGGTGTAAAATCGAAGCTCGTGGAAATGTTGGTCGAAGCGAATGGCACGAACAATCGGGCCAAGCCAACCCGATACTTGACGCACCGGTATCTAGATGACCTTCTGCGCCTTCGGCTCCAAGAGTTGACATAATACATATTCTGCGAAGTTCTGGATTGCACGTTTCCGTCATCATTCCCACCCTTAATGAAGAGATCGCGCTGCCCGGGCTCATCGACGCCCTGCGGCGTATCGACCATTCGATCGAGCTCATTGTGGCCGATGGCGGGAGCGATGACCGAACCTGTGAAGTTGCTGGCGCTGCCGATCGACTGGTAACCACCGCGAAAGGTCGTGGTGCCCAACAAGCCGCTGGCGCATCGATCGCGACCGGAGAAGTACTCTGGTTCTTGCACGCAGACTCCACGCCCAACGCCAATTCAGTCTCCGCTATCCGCGACGCCCTCGTCGACCCCTCGACGGTCGGAGGAAACTTCACTCTCCGTTTTGAAGGCGACAGCCAGGCCGCGCGTACCTTGACCCGGATCTATCCTCTGTTTCGCCCCTTGGGCCTTTGCTACGGCGATTCCGGCATCTTCGTTCGCCGCCAGACTTACGAGGCAGTCGGCGGTTTCAGCCCCTTGCCGCTGTTCGAGGATGTTGACCTCGTGAAGCGTCTGCATCGAGCCGGGCGCGTCGTACGACTGCCGTGTGTCCTAAAAACGTCCTGCCGTCGCTTCGAACATCGAAACGTTTTGGGCATGTTTGCCCATTGGACGGTGCTGCAAATTCTCTATTGGTTGGGTGTCAAGCCCGACTGGTTAGCCCGGCGCTACGCGCCGATTCGGGAGCATTCGAAATGATCTTGGTGACAGGTGGTACCGGAACGGTTGGCCGCCAAATGGTGCCCGCCTTGGCTCGTCTCATGCCGAGCGAGGAGATTCGGCTTCTACGGCGGCCCAGCGCGGACATCCGATTGCCGGGATTGGGCCTTTCAACCGACGATCGATGCGCCTTACAAAGCCAGGTACGCGTGATCATTCACTGCGCCGCGGAAGTCCGTTTCAACCTTCCACTCGATGAGGTCAGGGCCACAAATCTGGAAGGAACTCGGCAAATGCTCGAGTTTGCCCATGGTTGCCCCCAGCTCAATCGATTCGCCCACGTGAGTACGCTCTATATTGCCGGGCGGCGCGAAGGCTGGGTTCGAGAAGAGCCTCTAACGCACAATGCCGGCTATTTCAATACTTACGCCCAGTCCAAGCACGAAGCCGAAGCACTTGTCCTATCCGAGAAACGGTTACCCGTTTCCATCCATCGACTCAGTTCTGTCATGGGGGGGGGCGGCCACGTCGAACAAGTAATTCGGATGATACCGTTCAGTTCGGAGTTTCCGATGTTACCCGGCCAACCTCACGTTCCGGTTGACTTAGTAAGCTCAGAATGGACGGGTCAAGCCTTAAGTTTGCTGATTGCCAAACATTTTCAAGTGGGAGCGATTCGCCACTTATGCACCGGACCGGACGCGGCACCAACTTTTGGCGAAATCATGGACATTGCGTATGGCACCCACGGGCGCCGCCCGAAGTTAGTCCCGGTAGCGATGTTTGAATGGGCGCTGAGGGCCGCTGCGAGTTCCCGGGAATGGCGGGCGTTGGCTGGCTTGGCGACGTTTTTACCGCACTTAGCCGTCGCCCAACCGTTTGACCCGGGAGCAACCGGGGAAATCCTTTCCCACGCCGGCCTCGCCCCCCTGCATGGCCGTGAACTCCTGGCCGCGGCGATGGCGGAGGTCCTCGCCTAAAGCGTTCCCGCGTTCTCCCGGGTAATGCGCCGAACCGGCAGATCCAACCGCCGCGTCGGTGTCTCTCCGCGCAGCTTCAACGCCAGCGAGCGCACCGCCTCATATCCAATTCGGTCGGGATCCTGCACTAGCATTACGTCGAGAGCACCCGCGTTCAGCGCCCCCCGATGCACGTCGCTGTTATCAAACGTCACCACCTTCACCTTACCCGCCAATCCGCGGCTCTCGACCGCCTGAAGAATCCCAATTGAAGCCGCCTCGCTCGACCCGAACATCGCTTGTAAGCCCGGTTGCGCCGTCAGGATATTCTCCGCCGCCGCCCGCGAGCGCGCGCGTTCCCCCATGCCGAACTGCCGCGCCACCAGCCGTACCCCAGGAAACTCCTTCGCCAACGTCTGCTCAAAACCCCGCTCCCGTAACCCTGTCGACGCCCCGCCCGGCTTCTGCATCACCATGGCGGTAGTTCCCTGCCCCTGCAGCAACCTTCCAATCTCCCGCGCCGCCAAACATCCTGCCGCAAAATTATCCGTCGCGACAAAGGTCACGTAGTTTTCCAAATTGACCGCCGAATCAAAAACACTCACAGGAATTCCGGCTGCGATCGCCCGTTCGAGAGGGGCAACCAGCGCGCGCTCATCGGTGGCCGAAATCGCCAACGCGTCCACCCGTTGCGCCACAAACGCATCCACAATCTGAATCTGGCGCGAATGGTCGGTCTCCTCGTTTGGCCCGTTCCAAAGAACCTCCACGCCAAACTCTTTGGCGGCGCGATCCACCCCGCCGTGAATGGAAACGAAAAAGAGATGAGCGGTCGCTTTGGGAACGACCGCGATGCGGGGTAGACCGCGCCGGGCGCAAGAGCCTAGCAGCGCGGCAGCAAACAGAGTTCGACGAGGCAGCACCCCGCTAGCATACGCCTAAACAGTGCGTTGAAAATCGGTCTCGTCCTTCCACGCCTCCAGCGTGTTGTAGACGATCGGACAGTAGGTCGCCCGATCCGGCATCTCCCACATCCGCCACGCCAGCGATCCAGGCCCGCTCGTCAGATGCGGAAAATGTCGGCAAGCCGTTGGTCGATGCCGATAGATCAGGCACTCATTGCCGTGGAGAAACACGCAACTGCCGTCCTCGTTCCGCCTCAGAATCATGCCTTCATCGGCCGACTCTTCGACGCACTCCTCCATGAAATCGTTCACACGCATCCCCGCGCCCTTGGCCACGGATTCAATCTCGCGCTCCTGCAAACGCGCCGTCGCACTCCGGCAGCAGTTCGCACACGAAAGGCATTCGGTCTTTTTTTCGATATCGTCAGAAATAATCTTTAATCGCCGCTCGACGATAGCGTGCCGCTTCATGTGAAGGCGCAAACGCAGGTTTTCGTCGCGTTTCAATTCGCCGAGACGCTTTATTTGGACGAGGTCGGTAACGAGAGGACGTTCACTCATACCTCTATAATGAAGTATTCCTGACTGCTTATGAGTTTGCTGATTGAAAGCCACCTTCCGGGAGTTAAACTCCTTCGCCGCGGTAAAGTTCGCGATGTCTACGAAATCACCCCCACTCAGCTTCTGATGGTGGCCACCGACCGCGTGTCGGCCTTTGACGTCATCCTCGGAAGCGGCATCCCGGACAAGGGCCGGGTGCTGACCCAACTCTCCCTCTTTTGGTTCGATTTTCTCCGGGACGTCGTTCCGAACCATATCATCAGTACCGATGTCGACGAGTTCCCCGAGCCTTTGCAGCCGTTCCGCGACCAGCTTGAAGGCCGGTCGATGTACATTCATCGAGCGAAGATGGTGGACGTGGAGTGCGTGGCGCGCGGCTATTTGTCCGGTTCCGGCTGGAAGGAGTACCAGCAGTCAGGCACCATCTGCGGCATTCCGCTGCCGGCTGGCTTGCGCGATGGAGACCGGCTCCCTTCCCCCATTTTTACTCCTGCCACCAAAGCCACCACCGGCCACGACGAGAACATCCCTTTTGAGCATGTCGTCGAGAGCGTCGGGATCAAACTAGCCAGCCAGCTTCGCGATCTCACGCTGAAAATCTACGACCGCGCCGCCGCCTACGCCGAAACTCGCGGCATCATCCTAGCAGACACTAAGTTCGAGTTCGGCTACGTCGACGGCCGTTTGGTCGTCGCCGATGAGGTTCTCACCTCGGACAGCTCGCGTTTCTGGCCCCGCGCCACCTACAAACCCGGCGGACCGCAGCCTTCCTACGATAAACAGTACGTGCGCGACTACCTCGAAACGCTCGGCTGGAACAAGCAGGAACCCGGCCCGGAACTGCCCGATGAGGTCGTCGCCAAAACTCGCGAAAAATACGTCGAGGCCTATCGTGTCCTGACCGGTAAAAAACTGTGAACCTGCTCGACCTCGTGTTCGGCGTGATCCTTTTGATCTCTGTCTTCTCCGGCTTTCAAAAGGGATTCGCTCGCATCGGCATTGGAATGGCCGCCACGATTCTCGCGGTTCTTCTCGCCGCGCTGTACTATGCCGAAGCGGGGAGGCCATTGCGGGAATATACCAGTTCGGTCGGCGTCGCAAATTTCTTGGGCTATCTTGGGATCTTCACCGCTGTTCTGATCGTCGGGGCGCTTCTCGGCCACGCCGCCACGAAGTTTTTCAAATGGGTCGGCCTGTCCTGGCTCAATCGGGCGCTCGGCGGTGCCGTCGGGCTTCTCCGCGGACTCCTCATCGCTATCGTCATCCTCATGGCTTCTAGCGCGTTCCTGCCCGGAGATCCACCCAGTCTCGTTGTCCGTTCCACTCTCGCCCCTTACCTGCTCGACTCATCGAAAATTCTGTCGAACGTAATGCCCAAAGAGTTTAAACAAGAGTTTTTGAAAAACTACGACAAGGCCAAGAAAGCCTGGTTCGATCCGTTTCGCGATCAGATCCGCCGCATTGAATAGTCCCCTATGAACCTTCTGATTTTCGACCTCGACGGCACCCTCGTCGATTCCAAGCAAGACCTGATCGATTCCGTCAATGCCACCCGCGGCTATATGAGTATGGCACCGCTACCTGGTGAGTTAGTCGCCAAATACGTCGGCCGCGGCGCGCTGGCCCTGATTCAAAGTGCTCTCGGCGATGCGGCGACGAAAGAACAGGTAGAACGCGCCCACACCTTCTTCATCGAGTACTACGGCGCCCATATGCTCGATAAGACCGTCCTCTATGACGGCGTCCGCGAAGCCCTGGACCGCCTCCGCACCAAGGGCCACACGCTCGCCGTGCTCACCAACAAGCCCGTTCGATTCTCTGAGCGCATGATGGCTCAACTCGGACTCGCCCAGCATTTCGTTCGCATCTATGGCGGCAATAGCTTTGAGCCGAAGAAAAAACCGGATCCGATCGGCATTCTGACCCTCCTCGGCGAAACCGGCATCAGCAAGGCGAAAACGATCATGGTCGGTGACTCCTCGGTAGATATCCGCACAGCCCGCAATGCCGGGGTGCAGGCCTGCGGTTGCCTCTGGGGCTTCCAGCCGGAGACGTTTATCGCTGAACCACCGGACTTCCAGATTGAGCATCTCGGCCAACTGGTGGACCGCCTCACCGGCGAATAACGGTAGAATCAAAAGCTGTGTTTGCATCGCTGCTCGCGGCTACCATTTTCACCGTTCTTGACGTCGAACGAGTCCCCGTAAACGGTGACCCGCTCCGAGCGGTTATCCACGTAGAGGCTCCGGCCCAGCCCCGGGCGCTGGCCTGTGACGTTCTCATCGCGGGAGCCGGCATGGGGGGCGTCGCCGGGGCCCTTCGCGCGGCTGATCGCGGCCGCACCGTCTGCCTCACGGAAGAATCGTCCTGGGTCGGCGGCCAAACTACGGCTGGTGGCGTTTCCGCCCTGGATGAGCACAAATTTATCGAAATTACCGGCGCGCCACTGACCTACCTCCAGTTTCGCCAGAAGCTTCGCGGCGCTTACGGCGGCATCGCCAACCCCGGCGCCTGCTACGTCTCTTCCCTCTGCTTCGAACCCAAGGCCGCCGTCAAGATCCTGGACGAAATGTTGGCCAGCCGGTCGAACATCACGGTCCTTCGCCGCACCAAAATCGTCGAACTCACCCGGGCCGGCAACCGACTCACCGCTGCCTTGGCGGTCAACCTAGATTCCAAACAGTTCGTCCGCATCACCCCCGGCTACGTTCTCGATGCCACTGAAATGGGCGATATGCTGCCAATGGCCGGGGTTCCCTATATCCTCGGAGCCGAGAGCCGCGCCCAAACCGGCGAGCCCCACGCCCCGGAAAAGCCGAATCCAGCTTGCGTCCAAAGCTTTACTTATCCGTTCATCATTGAATCCCGCCCCGGCGAAAATCACTCCCTCCCCAAGCTTTCCGACCACGAAGCAATCGTCAAACGTCAGAATTTCAGCTTGCGCATGAACTACCCCTCCGAGTACGGTTGGAAGGGTGAAGTGCTCTATAGCATGTACGGCGACGATCTCCCGATACCGAACAACATGTCCCCTCGCCCGTTCTTCTCCTGGCGACGAGTGAAAACCCCCAATATCGCCCTAATGAACTGGCCCCGGCAGGACTACCACGAAGAGTCGATTCTCGACCGTTCTCCCGCCGACCAAGCCCGCATCCTGCAGCAGGCCAAACGAACCTCTTACGCCTTTCTCGCCTGGCTCCACTACGATCTCGGCCACGCGGAAATGAAGCTCTTGCCCGAACAGATGGGCACAGCCGACGGACTCTCCATGGTTCCCTATATCCGCGAAAGCCGCCGCATGGTAGCCCGCGAAACCGTCCGCGAGCAGGACATCGTCGCCGAATTCCAACCCGGCCCCCGCGCCCGCCACTTCCCTGCCTCGGTCGGCACCGGCTTCTATATGGTGGATATCCACCCCTGCGGGGCCAACGAAAAGGGCCGTATGATGATGCCGCGCCCCTTTCAAATCCCCCTCGGCGCGCTCCAGCCCAAAGATCCGATCGAAAATTTTCTCCCCGCCGGCAAGAACATTGGCGTCACCCACTTAGCCAATGGCGCCTACCGCCTGCATCCGATTGAATGGAATATCGGCGAGTCCGCCGCGATCCTTGCCACCCTCGGCCCCAATCAGACGCTCGACCGCGAACTGACCGACGCCGGCATCCCGCTCTTCTGGTTCGACGATCTGGCACCCTCCCATCCTCGTTTTCCCGCGATTCAACTCACCGCCCAACGCGGACTCTACCCGACCAGCCCCCTGGATCTGCACGCTTCCCCTGACGCTCCCGTCAGCCGTGGCGAAGCTGCCCAAATCCTCGCCACCCTCTTCGCCCTTCCCGCCGAACGCCCCGCCGCCATCACCATGGCCGTCGAGCAGGGTTGGATGGCCGCCGACCATCGCAACTGGTTCCATGCGGATTTGCCTTTGCTCTGGACCGACTGGCGCACGAAAGCCTTCCCCCGCCAGTTCCCTGCCCTCCCCGCTAAGATCGGCCCCGTCACCCGAGGAGAACTCGCGCAGTATCTCGCCAACGCCATTCCTTGAGTCAAATGCCTTCTACCGCACCTTCGAAACCGGTCATCAAAGATCCCTACGCCTACCACGAGGAAGACGTCGCCGAACCGCCGCGCCGATTCGGCCAGATCCTGCGCCGCATCGGTCCCGGCATGATCCTGGCGGCCTCGATCGTCGGCAGCGGAGAACTCATCGCCACCACCTCCCTCGGAGCCGAGGTCGGCTATGTTGCCCTCTGGATCATCATCATCAGTTGTATCCTGAAGCCAGCCCTACAGTCGGAAATGGGCCGGTTCACCATTGCTACCGGGAAAACTGGCCTTGGCTCGTTTAATCTTGTTCCCGGTCCGCGACTCGGCGTCAGCTGGGTCGTGTGGATGTGGGCCGTGATGGTGCTCGTTACGATGTTCCAGATCGGCGCAATGTTTGCCGGCGTGGCGCAGGTATTGAATACTCTCGTCCCGGGCGTGACGATCTCCTTATGGGTCATCGGTCTGCTCGGCATGTCGCTGTGGTTGTTGCTCGGCGGCGGTTATGAGCGCGTCGAACATGTGGCAACCATCAAGGTCGGGCTGTTTACCATGATCACCTTGCTCTGCGCTCTTGTCCTCGTCAGTAAGCCGGAGTACTTCACCATGCGGCAAATTGCCGAAGGGCTCAGCTTCAAGCTGCCAGGCGAAGGGCTGGCAACCGCCGTGGCTGTATTCGGCATTACAGGCGTTGGCGCAGTAGAACTTTTCATGTATCCCTACTGGTGCGTCGAAAAAGGCTACGCCCGCTACACCGGGCCACGAGACGAATCCGACTCCTGGAAACGAAGGGCCCTCGGCTGGATGAAGGTCATGAATACCGATATCCTGTTCTCGATGCTAATCTACACGATCGCCACGTTGGCCTTCTACCTCTTGGGTGCCGGTGTTCTACACAGCCAAGGCCTCCTCCCCAAAGGCAATGAGATGATCGCCGTGCTCTCGAAAATGTACACCGAAACGTTAGGATCCTGGGCGCTCTGGGTCTTCTACGTCGGCGCCTGCGCGACGCTCTACGGCACCATCTTTGCCGCGACGGCGGCAAACTCCCGGGTCTATGCGGACATGGCCTGCCTGCTCGGTGCGTTCGACCGCGGCGACTACACCGCCCGGATCCAATGGCGCAATCGCTTTGTCTGCTGCCTGCTCGTCATTCCTGTCGGCCTCTACTTCTTGAAGGTCGACCCGACCCGCATGGTGAAAATTGGCGGCGTCGCTCAGGCGCTCATGCTCCCCGTCATCGCCGTCTCCGTGCTTTACCTTCGTTACAAATACATGCCCAAGGCCGTTCAAACCGGCCTGCCCTTTACGATTACGCTTTGGACGGCGTCTTTATTCACAATCTTCATGATGGGCTACTATACAATCCGGCTGGTTTGGGGGTAATAGATCCGTGAGAAGGGTGGGCTAGATGCCTCATGACCGAAATTTGGTTGGCCGAACCCGCTCCTCGGCGGCAAACGACTAGCCCCGCCGGCGAGCATATTCCCCCGAGTACTCACCGACTTTCGGTCCTGCTTTCTGTCCTACCTGGGGCGCGTGAGTGAGAACAGCCACCGGCCCGGAATCCAAGGCGCCAATAATTTCCCCACTCCTGCTTCTAGAACCTTCCGAAACAACGAAGCCATGAACAAGGGACGACCAAGGCGCTTGCCCACAGCGGCACGGTACGCCGCTGGACTATCCTGCCGAGCGGCCGCCGTACCAGCCATCCGACCACTTTCGAGCGCATTCAGCATCCCCGCCCCCGTAAACGGGTCGATGAACGAAAAGGCATCGCCGGCAGCATAAAGGTCCAATGGCTGCTCCGTCCGGCCATAAACCAGTGGACCTGTGGTCAGCCACGCCATCGCTCGGGTCAAAGGTCGGGTCCGTGCGGCCAAAGCCGGGGAAAGTCCCAGCAGGGCGTCATAGTCGAAGTTAAGCCCGCGCAGGAGTGATTCCGGTGCCAGACCACAAACATTCGTGATGCCCGCCTCAACCGGATTCACCCCCACGTAAAAGCGGTCGCCGAAATAGAGTTCAACTGTATCGCGCGCTGGGCCCGAAAAATGAGTTTTGAAACCGAAGATGCGGTCACCAGAAGGAGCCGCCGACTGCCGCCCCGTCGCCAGAACGCACCCCGCGGAAGGTTCAGTCCGTTCCGGCACGTACAAACAGCCCCCGCCAACTGCGGCGTCGCGCAAAAGATGGTCAAGACGGAGTCGGCTCAAGCCAATCGCCGGTTCCGGCAATCGGTCGGCACAAATTCGTTTGCCAAAGTGAACCTCCATACGGTGCATCAGGGCCGGACCACACGCTGCCGCCACCTCCCAAACGCCCAAACCTTCCAAGGATTGACGCACCTCCGGACTCAGAAACTCCCCGCATACACGGTGTCGGGAGATTCTGGACGGATCAAAGAGGCTCGGCTCCGCCCCCGCGCGCAAAGCGGCTAAGGCTGCCGCGCAGCCAGCCAGACCACCACCGACGATCCGGACGCTATTTGGTTCCGCCATCAGTCAGCTTCCTGCCGGACTTCATCCGGGTCTGCAATTGCTTCAGTCCACGTTCGGCTCGGTCGAGACCCGGGAACTCTTCGAGCGCAATCCGATAAGCCTTTTCGGCATCTTTCAGCTTGCCCGCCCTTGCCGCGGCATCGCCCCACGCCATTGCTGCCGGACGCGGATAGTACGGCGGTTCGTTGTACCGCAGCGTTCTTTCGGCCAAGGAAGCATCGGACAAAATCTTTAGTCCACTACCAGTTTTACCGGATGCCAGAGTCAATTGCCCAAAAAGTTCCCGTTCGGCGACGCCCAATTCCTTTGGATACTTGGCTTTGTTTCGGGTTTCGAAATCAAGCAAAGCCACGCGCATCCCTTTGGCTTCGTTGCGTGCCTGGGCCAAGTCGCCCTTCGCCACATAAGCTAATCCACGTGCCCAATGGGTCCAGGCGGTCTCTCGAGGTTTCGCCACCGTCGGAAGCATGGAGGCATTCAAAATATCATCCCACCGTTCGGCCCACACCAAAGTCCGCATCAGCGAGAACCACCCCTGCCGATACGCCGTCCGCGAGTTATCCAGTTGTTTGGCCTCCACTGCGGTCTCCTTCATTGCTAACAGCTCGTTGGCCGCAACAATCGCGTCGTCATAATGACCTGCCGCTGCCTGCACAACCGCCAAGTAATGGATGTTATGACCATGGTGAAGATTCCCGTACCCCGGATCGGCTTCCATGTAGGCCCGCTCCAGTTTGCCCGCTGCCAGAAAGCTGTCGGCCGCTTCCTTCAGCTTTCCCGTCTGCGAATAAATATGGCCAGGCATATGGAGGGCGTGAGGAATTTCCGGCGCCAGCCTCGCATATCGCTCACAACTCGCCCAAGCGTCTTTTGCGAACGATGCTCCCTCCCAACCGTGAATCACATAATGGTGGGCTCCGGCGTGATCTGGGGCCTTCATCACAAGGTCCTTCAAAAGGCTCACCGCTTCCATCGAGCCGGGACGCGGCTCCCGCTTCGGGGTCAAAAAGCCATCCATCAGGTGCAGTGCCAGGTACGAACGAGCTTCCACCTCATCCGGGTGGACTGCAATCACCTTTCGCAGGCCCTCGATGTAGCCGGCATCAGCCGCCGCGTCGTCTAAAGGATAAGCCCGCCGAGCCACGATGGCGTCAATGTAGAGTTTTTCGCGGGGGGTGACACCTTCAGCCAATGCGGACGCCTTCTTCGCGGCATCAATTGCGCGTTGCAGCGGAGGCGTCATCCCTTTTGGCGCGGCGTTTTTGTCACGAATCAATTGGAAATGGGGGCGATAATCACCCGCCGCAACCATCGACACACCCCACCAAGGCATTGCCGCTTTGGGATCGAGAGCGGCAGCCTGCAAAAAACTTCGCTCTGCTTCACGAGCCCAAAACGAGTGCATTTGGGCCACCCCTTGTGAGAAAAACTTCTGGGCTTGTTCACTAGATGTTGTGATCGTAAAAGGCGTCGAACCCTGGCCCGTCAGAAGCTTTGCAGGAAGCGCTGGAGCTCCATTCGAAACCACCACGCAGTGGCTGGGAGCGGAAGCCTGCCCGTATAACGACGAGAGAGCGGAGACAAAAACCAATCCGAGAAGCCGCATGGCCTTAATGGTATACCGCCTTGGAGAGAAAAGAAACCCTCTTCAGCCTTCTCTCGGGGGTCGGAGGACCAACCGCCAAGTAGGCCTCTCGAATCGGAAACTCAAAACGTTGCCACGCATCGATCAAGCCGGTTGCATCCGAGGCGCCGAATCCGCTGGTGCACACCAACAACTGACCATGAGCGATCCAAACGGCCTTTGGGAACCGCCATTCTAATCGAATTAAGAGAGAAACCTGCTAGCCCAAAATTGACCACCTACCGGCCCCGAGTGCGCGGCCTGTCCGACGAGCCTGGGCTTGTGGCGCTCGGCCTGGCCGCGCCGCTAAAAAGGTCGGCCCCTAACTTTATTCAGCTACTTACGCGCCAGCGGCGCGGATGAGGACCGTAGCGCCCGTCGCCATGCCACATGACACGATCAGTTTGGAGTAGTCAAGTCTATTCGAGTATAGGTGGTCACTTTCTGGCGAGCGCCGAGGGCGGCCTGTGAGGCCATCGCCTTTTCTGTTTCGAAAAGCCTTCGCAGTAAAAACTTTTGAAGCCATTGCCGGGCGGTAACGTCCGAATGAAAACGATTCGCGACAACTGGGATGAGTATCTGCGTCTGGTGTGACATCGCTACGGACTGGCACGCCGAGTTCCTCCGTGCTCGTCAGCGAGCTGGCGGAAAAGTGGCGCCACTGCCTCTTGGTTCCGGCGTAGGACGAAATCGGCAGGATCGAGCACACTCTGTTCACGTTGAAGTGGCTGCAAAACCCCGAGCTCAGACGGAGAGACAACATCGACCTGAACAAAGGCGAATCCCACCACACGCCTTTCAAAAAGGGCGCGAGGGGTGCCTGACTCCCCTCGTAGCGCCGATTAAATACCACCGGTCGGAATTTTAAGTCTGGCGGAGCCACAGAGTTAGGGTCGCTCTCTCTACGGTAGTCAGGCGATTCGAACGCGGTGCGGGACAGCTTGGTGAGCTCATTGATGATGATGAACGGAGTGCGACGGATTCGCTTCTGCGCTCTTCAAACACGTGCATCGGATCGGTAGACCCCGATGCCTTAAAATTGTCCGGATTACTCACTAAAGGAAACCGCCCGCTCTCCATTTCAGACTGAACATTTCAGACTGCACCAAGACATCCGAAAACCGAGTGAGCTACCCTACAGTAATGATCCTAGAGCCCTTCATTATACCCGTTCGAAAGGCGGTTATGTCTTTTATGAACCCCTGTTTGAAATTTACAGTAGCTTGCGCCCTTGTCGCGTCCGGCCTCAGCGGGGCTGAGAGCAGGGCCGGTTGGCGTATGGAGCGCGGTGAGAATCGCGAACTGTTCGCGATTCCTCGGACATGGAATCACGATTTTGACGGTCCGACCGGGCCTTACCGCTGGGGTATCGTATCCGCTACGTGCGAGCAGGGCAAGAGCCAGTCTCCGATCGATATTGTTCCGAGTCAAACCGTTGGCAGCGCGAGTGCCGCGCCGATCGTCCTGAATTATCCGAAGACCGGTTTGGTTGTTGAAAACACTGGTCATGTGATCGAGGTTCCGTACGAAACCAGCGCCTTTGCGATGATCGAAGGGACACCGTACGACCTGCTTCAGTTCCACTTTCACACGCGCAGCGAACACGCCCTAAACGGCGCTTTGTACGATCTTGAGGTGCATTTTGTACATCGCGCGGCATCGGGGCAGTTGGCGGTTCTGGGCTATTGGGTCAAGGGTTGCAATCTGTTGGACACCACATGCAAGCCGAATCTCGTGCTCGACGAGATTTTCGCCAACGCACCGGAGACTAAGGGTGAAAAGGATACTCACAAGGAACTGAACCCGTTTGAATTTCTACCGGTTCGCCGCACCGGCACCGGTGGCGTTTTGGAGAACTATTACAGCTACGAAGGCTCGCTGACAACGCCTCCCTGCTCCGAGGGCGTCCGGTGGTTTATGTCGAAGGACGTGATCACGGTGGCGAACGAATCGCTAAAGAAGTTCCGGTCAATTATCGGCAACTTCCCCACGTACAAAAACTTTCAGTTCAACTACCGGACGTCGCAACCGCTGAACAGTCGCGAGGTCCGCTCCTTCGGCAGCAACTAGTTCGTAAATCTACATTTGGATGGAAATCCCAGTCCGTGGCAGATGATTGCCATTGGCTGGGGCTTTTTGTGGTTCCTCGCTGTTTGGTGTCGGTAGAACCGCCCGTCCGGTTGCAGCATCGACGGTCGGAGCCCGTCCAATAGTCCAAGTAGGCGACCGTGGAAATGACGCGCCGTGGAAAGCGAGGAAAACCAACTTCAGGTTTTCCCTCCCTTCCCACCGCCCTTGGAAATCGC
>Ga0114966_10003343_pt1 | contig 14128 bp, 13 predicted proteins | sample M_130207_XF_Meta_FD_87029 | JGI IMG/M metagenome (GOLD analysis project Ga0114966, IMG submission 87029) | Freshwater microbial communities from Lake Montjoie, Canada to study carbon cycling - M_130207_XF_MetaG | ecosystem: Environmental > Aquatic > Freshwater > Lake | place: Lake Montjoie... | reverse complement strand
GGCCCCACCGTTGATCGTTTGATTGACCAGCTCAAAGTTAAAAGCCAAGCTCAACGCTTCACGCACCCGCCAATCGGCAAAGATCGGTTTACGGGTGTTAAAGACCAACCCGTCGATGCCCGACGGGCGCTTGTGCGGAATGTCTTCCTTGACCACATCGCCCGATTGCACCGCAGGAAAATCATAGGTCGTGGCCCATTTGGCGGCATTGCTTTCGCGGTACATATCAATGTCACCGGCCTTCAGCGCCTCCACAATCACGGTAGGGTCGGCGAAGTAGATGTATTTCAGGGCATCAAAGTTCCAGAGCCCCTTGTTGAACGCCAAATCCGCGCCCCACCAATTGGGATTGCGCTTGTAGGTGATGAAATTCCCCGCCTCGATCTGATCGACGACATAGGGGCCAGATCCAATCACTGGATCTAGGCTTGAGACGGTGAAATCCTTTCCCTCCCATTGCGCCTTCTTCAGGATCGGGCGCAGCCCCAACAGCAGGGGCATTTCGCGGTCAGGCTCGGTGAAGGTGAACTTGACGGACCTTGGTCCTGTTTGGGCGGCGGTGGCGATTTTCTTCCATGCTGCAGCGTAGCGAGGATTTCCTTGCTCGCCCAAGGTTTGATAGGACCACAAAACATCCTCCACCGTGACGGGTGATCCGTCAGAGAATCGGGCCCCCTCGCGCAGGGTGAATTCCACGTAAGAGCGCGCGTCATCCGTATCAACTGATTCGGCCAAAAGCCCGTAAAGGGAGAAGGGTTCATCGTAAGAACGGCCCATAAGTGTCTCAATTGTAAGCGGAGAAATCGATCCTGGGGCCGAGCCTTTGGTGATGAAAGGGTTAAGGGAATCAAAGCTTCCCGGCTCGCCAAATGTAATGGTTCCGCCCTTGGGGGCATCAGGATTGGCTTGGGGTAAGGACACAAAATCAGGTGGCAGCGCGGGGTCGCCATACATAGCGATGGCGTAACGCGGCTCTGCTGCGGCGATTTGGGCGGTCACGGCAAGGGCCAAAGCCGCCCCCAAGGTCTGGAGGATTTTGAACGGGCTGACGGGCATCTGATGGGGTCCTTTGACGGGGCTTTGATCGCAACCCTACGGTGGGTGAAGATGCATTTCAAACCTTTAGCTTGAAGCGTGGGGCCAATATGACTATAAAGTGCTTACTGCTCGATAGGTTTCTTGCCTGTATGAAACCTGCCTCAACGACTTAACGCCGGCTTCGTGCCGGCGTTTTTTTTATTTCCCAAGGGCCGCTTGCCGTTCCCCTCGCAGGTGCAGCATTCTGTCGCAAAGAATGGAGCATCTCATGACCCTAACAGGCAAAACCGCTGTGATCACCGGATCCAACTCTGGCATCGGCCTTGGTGTGGCTGAGGCGCTGGCGGCGGCGGGGGCATCGGTTGTGCTCAATTCCTTCACAGATAGGCCCGAAGATCATGCTTTGGCCGCCGATCTGGCGCAGCGTCATCGGGTGAAGGTGCGCTACATCGCCGCCGATATGGCCGATGGCGCGGCCTGCCGTGATCTGATCGCCAAGGCGGGGGCTTGCGACATTCTGGTGAACAACGCCGGCATCCAGCACGTGGCGGCGATTGAAAACTTCCCCCCCGCCATGTGGGACCGCATCCTTGCGATCAACCTGTCATCCGCCTTTCACACCACAGCCGCTGCCCTGCCCGGCATGAAGGCCAAGGGCTGGGGGCGGGTGGTCAATATCGCCTCGGCCCATGGTTTGACAGCCAGTCCGTTCAAATCGGCCTATATCGCCGCTAAACATGGGATTGTCGGCCTGTCAAAGACCATCGCGCTGGAAGTCGCAGGCCTAGGCATCACCGCCAATGCCATCTGTCCTGGCTATGTGCTGACCCCCTTGGTCGAAGCGCAGATCCCGGATCAGATGCAGGTGCATGGGATGGACCGCGACACTGTGATCCGCGAGGTTATGCTGCTGCGCCAACCCTCGCGCCAGTTTGCGACGGTAGAACAGATTGGCGGCACGACTGTTTATCTCTGCTCGCCCGCTGCCGATCAGGTGACGGGCACAACGATCAGCGTCGATGGCGGCTGGACCGCGCTTTAAACTCGTTTGCTTTGAACTTGCCTCTGGCGGAACCCCAACCGGCTTGGGGGCCTTCGGCAAGAGGATTTGGGCACAGGGCAATTGGATCAGCTGGTGGGCAAGTCATTCAACGCGCGGGCGATACCTGCGGCCAAGCGGGCGTTGTTTTTCACTAAGGCGATGTTGCAGACCAGCGAGCGGCCTTGGGTCAGCTCGAAGATCCGTTGCAACAGGAAGGGGGTGACGGCTTTGGCAGAAATGCCTGTCGTCCGTGCTTCGGCCAGCGCTTGTTCAATAAAGGGGTCGATCTCGGCACGGGGGATTTCGGCCTCAATTGGGATCGGGTTGGCCACGAACTGCCCGCCCGTCACGCCGAGTTTCACGCGCATCCGGTGGCTGGCGGCGATTTGGGCGGCATTGTCCATACGCAGTGGCGCCTTGAGGCCTGAGGAGCGCGACCAGAAGGCGGGGAAGTCATCTTGGCCGTAAGCAATGACGGGAACGCCGTAGGTTTCCAGCACCTCCAGCGTTTTGGGCAGGTCAAGAATGGCCTTGGCGCCTGCGCCCACCACGGTGACGGGGGTGAGGCTGAACTCGGCCAGATCGGCGGAGATGTCAAAGCTCACCTCGGCCCCGCGATGCACGCCGCCAATTCCGCCTGTGGCAAAGACGCTGATCCCCGCCAGATGGGCGCAGATCATGGTGGCCGCGACCGTGGTGGCCCCCGTGCGGCCCAAGGCCAAACAGGCGGCCAGATCGGCGCGGGAAACTTTCATCGCATCGCTGGTTTGGCCCAAGGTCTGCAATTCTTGCGCCGTTAGGCCTATATGAATGCGCCCTGCCAGCAACGCCAAGGTCGCGGGCACAGCCCCTGCGGCGCGGACTTCATCTTCCACAGCGCGGGCGGTTTCGATGTTTTGCGGCCATGGCATCCCGTGGGTGATGATGGTGGATTCCAGCGCCACGATGGGGCGGCCTGCGGCGCGGGCCTCGGCCACTTCGGACGAAAAGGTCAGGATGTTGGACAGGGTCATGAGCCCACCTCTTTTGAAACAAAATCTGCAGCAGCGCGCAAGGCGGTGTTCAGCGCCGTGGTGCGGTCAGCGCCGCGCCGTTCGGCCACGATATGGGCGGCCATAAAGGTATCGCCCGCGCCCGTAACGCGGTGCACCACGACTTGGCGCGGGGTGGCACTGATCACCCCTTGGCCCGCGCGCCCCTCGGCACAGGGGCAGCCACCATTTGTCACCAGAACACGGCCAGCGCCCCGCGCCAAAAGCGCCTGTGCCGCTTGGGCTGCGGTGGCGACACTTGTGTCGCCTGACAGGATGCGCGCTTCTTCCAAATTGGCGTAAAGCGTCGCCCCGCCGTGACGCAGCAAAGGCGCCAGACGATCGGCCTTGCCCGGAGAGGCGGGGGCCAACCGCAGATCGGCGCGGGCAAAGAGGGCGGAGGTGGCAATATCAGCCAGAAGGCTTTCGGTCAGATTGCCATCCAGCGCAATCATCCCCGACCAAGGCGCTTGGGCCGAGCCCAAAGTGCCATCACGTAAGGGCCGCAGGATCTTGTCGCCTGCGGCTTCCAGCGAATGGGCGTCGGCAATGGCTGCGATCAGGCCTTGGCCTGCCTCTATCGCCATATAGATATCGGTGGGCAGATCGTCAGAGCGGTAAACATTTTGCGTCAAAAGGCCCAACCGCTGGCACGCGGCGATCAGATCATCGCCAGCCGCATCCCGACCAATGGCGCTGAGAAGGGCGGGTTTTAGACCAAGTTTCGCCAAGGTGATGGATATGTTCAAGGCCACGCCGCCGGGCAAGCGGGTGATGCGGCCGGGCACATCGCCGCCCACGGCCAAAGGCACATGGGTGCGCCCGATGATGTCCCACATCACGGAACCGATGCACAAGATATCTGGGGTGGGATCTGGGGCCATGGGCGGCATCATCGCGGGTTTTGGGGGCGGGGTGCAAGGGGGGGGCGTTGCAGCCTCCGGCGGGGATATTTGGGCACATATGAAAGGGGGGTGCGGGGGGAAAGAATATGAGGCTGGGCTTGCGCTGGGGGGCAACTGGCGCTAAAGGAGGCGCACTTCACAGGTGGGGCTTGGGCCATGCGGGGAGAAATCCCGTTTGGTCCGCCGGTTGGGGGAAACCCTGAAGACGGCCTCACTCAGGTTTAAACCGGAAAAGGATAGCACATGGCTCTTCCCGAGTTCACCATGCGTCAGCTGTTGGAAGCTGGCGTTCACTATGGCCACCAGACCGCCCGTTGGAACCCCCGTATGGGCGAGTTCATCTACGGCGACCGCAATGGCATTCACATTCTTGACCTGACGCAGACTGTGCCCATGCTGGACGCAGCCCTCAAAGCCGTGCGCGACACTGTCGCCAAGGGCGGTCGGATCTTGTTTGTCGGCACCAAGCGTCAGGCGCAAAACGCCGTGGCCGAAGCTGCCGAGAAATGCGCCCAGTATTACATGAACCACCGTTGGCTGGGTGGCACGCTGACCAACTGGAAAACCATCCAGAACTCGATCGCACGCCTGAAGGCGCTGGACGAGATTTTGGCCGGTGGGGCCGAGGGCCTGACCAAGAAAGAGCGCCTGAACATGGAGCGTGAGCAGGGCAAGTTGCAAGCCTCGCTCGGCGGGATCCGCGAAATGGGCGGCACGCCCGACCTGATCTTTGTGGTTGACGTCGGCAAAGAATCGCTGGCCATCACCGAAGCCAAAAAGCTGGGCATTCCGGTTGTGGGCATCGTGGATTCCAACTGCTCGCCCAAAGACATCGACTTTGTCATTCCTGGCAACGACGACGCTAGCCGTGCCATCGCCTTGTATTGCGACCTGATCAGCCGCGCGGCACTTGACGGGATGTCGGCCCAAATGGGGGCCGCCGGTGTCGACCTTGGCGCTTTGGAAGAAGCCCCGGCAGAAGAAGCCGTGGAAGCCTAATCTTTCGGCCCCGCCACAGATGCGGGGCTGGTTTCACAAATCTGGTAACGGGCGGGGGTATATCCCGCCTGCTGCCATTTCTAGAACAGTGGAGACTTTAGCATGACCGTCACCGCACAAATGGTGAAAGAGCTGCGCGAATCGACCGGCGCAGGCATGATGGACGCCAAAAAGGCGCTTGTCGAAACCAATGGCGATATGGAAGCCGCCGTCGATTGGCTGCGCACCAAGGGATTGGCCAAGGCTGCCAAAAAGGCAGACCGTGTGGCGGCCGAGGGCTTGGTTGGCGTGGCCGTCAACAACGGCCGTGGTGTCGCGGTTGAGATTAACTCAGAAACCGACTTTGTCGCCAAGAACCCCGATTTCCAATCGCTGGTGCGCGAAGTGACCAAGGTCGCCTTGCAGACCGGCACCTCGATCGAGGTGCTTAAGGCCGCACACCTGAACGGTGAGCCGGTGGAAACCGTGATCAACGGGGCCATCGCGCGCATCGGCGAGAACATGACGCTTCGCCGGATGCACGTTTTGGAAGGCGACACAGTCGTGTCTTACGTCCATAACGCGGCCACCGAAGGCATGGGCAAGATCGGCGTTTTGGTTGCTTTGACGGGCCCTGCGGAGGCAGCACAAGCCATCGGCAAGCAGTTTGCGATGCATATCGCTGCGACTTCTCCCTTGGCTTTGTCAGAAGCTTCGTTGGACCCCGTGGTGATGGAACGCGAATTGGCCGTGCAAACCGCCAAGGCGCTGGAAGAAAACGCGTCTTCGGCCAAGCCCAAGCCTGACGCTGTCATTCACAACAACATCATCCCGGGCCGCATGAAGCGCTTTTTGTCGGAAAACACGCTGCTGGGTCAGCAGTTTGTGATCAACCCGGACGTGACGGTTGAGCAAGCCGCCAAGGATGCTGGTGTTGCGATCACGGGCTATGCCCGCGTGTCGGTTGGCGAAGGCATCGAGAAAGAAAAAGAAGATTTTGCCGCTGAAGTGGCAAAAATGAACCAGGCCTGATCTTTCGGGATAAAGCTTTTGAAAGGCCGGGGGTGACCCCGGCCTTTTGCATTAAATGACCATCAGCCGCTGTAGCCCGTGAAAGTGGTAAACATCCGCGTAGCTTGGCACTTCGGCCAGCCGCAGGTCGGGGCGGCGGGCGAAAAGGATCGGCAGGGCCAGCCGCAGTTCCAATCGGGCGAGCGGAGCGCCCACGCAAAAATGCACGCCTGCGCCAAAGCTGGTGTTGGGCTTGACGCTGCGGGTTGGGTCAAAGCGGTGCGGATCGTCCCACACGCCCACATCGCGGTTGGCCATGGCCAGCAAAAGCCCCACCTGATCACCACGATGGAAAGTGTGGCCCATCACCTCGACATCGGTATAGGCCCAGCGGGTGAACATATGCAGCGCCGGGTCAAAGCGCAGGATTTCCTCTACCAAGGGCTCGGGATCGGTCATCGCCCCTTGCCTGCCCGTTTCCAGTACCAGCTTCACCCCGTTGCCAATCGTGTGCACCGTCGCCTCATGGCCCGCGTTCAGCAAAAGGATGCAGGTGGTGATCAGCTCATCGGTCGTTAAACGCGCGCCGTCTTCTTCGGCGGCGATCAGGTGGGTGATCAGATCATCGGCAGGTTTGGCGCGGCGGTCTTCAACATAACCGCGCAGGAAGGCCACAAACGCCTCGGTCGCGGCAACGGCGCGGTCTTCGCGGGCACGGTCGCGGCCTGCCATATACATGCCGACCATGGCGTTTGACCATTTCAGCAGATCGGGTGCCATCTCTTCGGGGACGCCCAACAGGCGGGCGATGATAATGACGGGCAGTTTTTGGCCAAAATGCGCCAGCAGGTCAAACGGCCCTTCGGGAAAGGCGTCAATCAATTGATGCGACAGGGCGGTGATCTGCGGCCCCAAAGCGTCGATCCGGCGCGAGGTGAAGGCGCGCAGCACCAAATTGCGCAGGCGGGTGTGGCGGGGGGCTTCCAGTTCCAGCATCGAATGCGCCTCGACCGCGTAAAAGGGGCGCAGGTGGTCGGGGATGTTGAGCGGTTCTGGGCTTTCGCGGCCAAACCGCCTGTCGCGGAAAATGGCACTACAGGCGGCGGCGTTGCCGGTGCAGGTCAGATTGTAATCTGTCCACTGAAAGAAGGGGCCAGCGACGCGGGCCTGTTCATAAAATGGATAGGGGTTTTGAACAAAAGCTGGGTCAGTGGGTGATTGAGAGAACGATCGCATTAGGCGGCTTTCTTGGGCAATCTTTGGGCAACCATCACACCAAGGCCCACCAGCGCTGCCCCAGCAGCCTGCCACCAGTTCCACGCCCCGCCCAGCATCACGGCCATGATCATCACATAAAACGGCGTCGCGTTGATGTGCAAGGCTGCCATCGCAATGCCAAGCCGACCCACGCCGATGACCCAGAAAATCTGGCTCAGGGTCAAAGACCCCATCACAAAGATCAACAATGCCGCCCATTCGCGCCCGCCCATGGCCGCCATATTGGGGCCTTGGGCGAGGCCAAAGGGCACGGTGGCCAAGAACACGAGGCTCATCGCCACAGCGCCGCCGACCAAGGTGATGGTGGTTTGCCCCAGCGATGACAGGCCGGGCAGGGCCGTGATCGTCCAGCGCGAACCGAGTGTGTAGAAAAAGGTCGACAACACGCAGAGCAGCGCGCCGATGCCAAAGCTGATGCCCTTAATGCCCGTGCCAAGCGCCACAACCCCGCCGCACAGCGCCAACCCAAAGCCCAAAACCAAGGGCAAGGTGATCTTGCGCCCGTCCAGCACGATTTCGATCACCACGCCAATCACCGGAAGCGCTGCCGAGATGACAGCCACTGTGACCGCATCGGTCAGCGATTGGCCCGCAATCACCAACAGGCTGCCCAAGCCCACAAAACTGCCCACCGCGATGCCCATCTTCCAATTGGCGCGCTTCAGGGCCTGCCACCCATCCAGATACAGCCAAAACGGCATCAGCACCGCGGCCGCCAAGATCATCCGTGCCGCGGCCAAGGCCATCGGGTGCAATGTGGGCATCAGGAAGGTGTTGGCCGGAAGGCCAGAGGACCATGTCACCATCGCAAGAACACAAATGAGGTGAGATGTCCAAAGGCGGGCGGGGGGCAAGGATGTGTTCATAGCATTACCTAACCCGTTGGCCCTAACTTTGACTGTTCTAAGGGCGACAAGCCCACAGGGTCAGGCGGCGGAAAGTGCCGCCACGATCGCGCCAAAATCAACCGCCTTCAGGCTGGCCCCACCGACCAAGGCACCGTCCACATCCTTGACCGCGAAAATCTCAGCCGCGTTGGAGGGCTTGACCGACCCGCCATAAAGAATGCGCACGCCTTGCCCATCTTCGCCCAAAGCTTTCACCAGTTCAGCGCGCAAAAAGGCGTGAACTTCGGCGATTTGGTCTAACGTGGGCGTGCGGCCGGTGCCGATGGCCCAGACAGGTTCATAGGCGATCACCAAATTGCCGGCCGTGGCCCCCGCTGGGATTGAGCCGTGCAATTGGCTGCCGCAGAGCGCCAAGGTTTCCCCCGCATCGCGCTGCGCTTCGGTTTCGCCCAAACACACTATGGCAATCAATTCGGCGGCAAGGGCGGCTTCAGCCTTGGCTTTCACTTGCGCATTTGTCTCAGCATGGTCAGCGCGGCGTTCGGAATGGCCCAAGATCACATGGCTTGCGCCCGCGTCTTTCAGCATGGCGGCAGAAACATCGCCCGTATGCGCGCCAGACGCCTTGGCATGGCAATCTTGCCCGCCAATCTGCAAAGCCTTGCCCTTGGTGTGATAGGCGGCTTGGGCGATCAAAGTGGCGGGGGGGCACAGCAGCATCTCGCAAGCTGGGGCAGGGTGGGCGGTCAGAAGCGCGCGCATTTCGTCCAGTGCGGCACTTGTGCCGTTCATCTTCCAATTTCCAGCGGCAAGTTTTTTCATAGCGACCTCTTGTTGCTGCAAGCAGGCCTAGCCAAAAGAGGCGCATTTGGAAAGCTGGAAAAGGCGGGTCAGGCGGCGGTTTGATCTTTGAATTTGATCGATTCGCCGCAGCCACACGCCTCGGCCACGTTGGGATTGCGGAATTTGAAGCCGCTTTCCAACAGGCCAATTTCATAGTCAATCTCAGTTCCAATCAGGAACATCTGCGCCATCGGGGCAATCAGCACCCGCGCGCCGTCTTGTTCCACCACTTCGTCCAAGGGGTTGACGGTGGTGACATAATCCATCGTGTATTCCATCCCCGCGCAGCCGCCTTTTTTGACGCCAATGCGCAGCCCTTGCGAGCCCTTTGTCTCCATCAACCCCGCGATCTGACGGGCTGCAACGGGCGATAAGGTGACGGCCGCTTTGCCGGGTATGCCAAACATAACAAGTCTCCTTTCCGCTAACCTAGGGTCTTAAAGGGGCCGTTCCAAGATGGGCGGGCCAAAATGTTTGCCAAAGGTGCCTTGAATGGCCTCAAAGGGCAAGAGTTTCGTCAGCCTTTGGCTTACATGAAGCCCAGTTCCAAACGCGCTTCGTCCGACATCATCTCCATCCCCCAAGGCGGATCAAAGGTCATGTTGACTTTGATCTCTTTAACACCGGCCACAGATTCGACGGCCGCTTCTACCCAACCGGGCATCTCGCCCGCCACGGGGCAGCCTGGGGCGGTTAGCGTCATGGCGATGTCAACGACGTTTTCGGGCGAGATTTCAACTGTATAGACCAACCCAAGGTCATAGATATTCACCGGAATTTCCGGATCAAACACCGTGCGGCAAGCATTCACGACCCCCTCATACAGCGGGTGGTCGGTGGTTGAAGGGCGGATCAGGGGGGCGCCCTCGATCTTGTCCGGCTGCTCGGTCATGGCACGCTCGCAATAGTTGTTGAGCGATTATATAGGGAATTCTGCAACAAGGTCCAGAGCAGCCGCTGAAATGGCGAAAATGCGATCAGAACGGGATTTCGTCATCCAAATCAGACCGTCCGCCCGACTTTGCGCCAGCCGGTGCACCGCGTGCTCCGCCGCCAGTCGAAGCGCCGCCGCCATAGCCCGCATCCTCATAGCCGCCGCGCTCTTCGCCGCCGCTGCGCGCTGCGCCATCGCGGCCACCTAGCAAGGTCAACTCACCCCGGAACTGGCGCAGCACAACTTCGGTCGTGTAGCGATCCGCGCCTGACTGGTCTTGCCATTTGCGGGTTTCCAACTGGCCTTCGATGTAAACGGTTGAGCCTTTTTTCAAATATTGCTCGGCAATCTTGCCCAAAGCCTCGTTGAAAATGGCGACCGAATGCCATTCGGTACGTTCTTTGCGCTCGCCCGAGGCTTTGTCGCGCCAAGTTTCCGATGTGGCGATGCGCAGGTTCACCACCTTGCCGCCATTTTGAAAGCTGCGCACTTCGGGGTCTGCCCCAAGGTTGCCCACGATGATCACTTTGTTGACGGACCCAGCCATTTTGCCTCTCCCTGATTCCAATGTTTCGACAGCCTTGCCGAACTTGGTTAAGAAAAACTTATAGACCACCCAGCAAGGTCGCCGCAATGCGCGCGTGAAATCTTGTCAAATCGCGTCACTCGGCGATGGGGCCATTCCTGCCCATCCTGCGGTGGGCGATAGAAATCCGTTGGAATAAATCGGAAAATTTCTTAAGAGTGCTGCAACGATCGCGCACTTGGGCGCTAAAGGACGTCACAAGTTTGCAAAGATTCCATCGAACCCTGCTGACATCGGCCTTTGTGGCACTTGCGCTTGGCACGGGTGCAGGTGCCGAAGGGCTAAAGTTCGGCGGCAACACATCGAAAAGCCGCGCCGCCTTGTTTCGCTCTCAAGTTTCGCTGTTGGATGGCAAATTGGCGGATCAGTATTCCAACGTCGCGCTCAACAAAGGTGCCGAGCGTGATGTCACCCGCTTGCGCTATTCTGGCAAGTATCGTGGGCTTTACCTTGAAATGGCAAAAGCAGCCGCCCGCAAATATGATGTGCCTGAAGAGTTGTTTCTGCGCTTGGTGCAACAGGAAAGTGGGTGGAACCCCAAGGTTGTCTCGCCCAAGGGCGCTGTCGGTTTGGCACAGTTGATGCCGGGCACCGCTGACCTTTTGGGGGTGGACGAAACTGATCCGCAATCGAACCTCGAGGGCGGGGCGCGCTATCTCTCGATGATGTATGCCCGTTTCGGGTCGTGGAAACTGGCTCTTGCCGCCTATAACGCGGGGCCAGAAGCGGTCGAGGCTGCCGGCGGTGTGCCCGATTATGAGGAAACGCAGAATTATGTCGCGGCGATTTTGGGCTAAGCTGCCTTATTCGGCCGCAAATGTAATCACAGGGTCCATCTTTTCCATCACATCCGCCCCAAGATGGCATTTGATCTGATGCCCGCCTGTGAGGGTTTGAAGGGGCGGCATCTGGCTGTCACACAAGCCCCCCGCCACTTGCGACTTCCACCGACACCGCGTTTGGAACGGGCAACCGGGCGGTGGGTTCATGGCAGACGGAATGTCACCTTCGAGAACGATGCGCTTGCGGATCACCTTGGTGTCGGCCACGGGCACGGCAGACAGCAGGGCTTCGGTATAGGGGTGATAGGGCGGCTGAAAGACCTGATCGGTCGTGCCCATTTCCACCACATGGCCCAGATACATCACCAAAACGCGGTCAGACAGATAGCGCACAATCGACAGATCGTGGCTGATGAACAGCAAGGTCGTCTTATTCTCGCGCTGAATATCCATCAATAGATCGGTGACAGCCGCCTGAACCGACACATCCAAGGCGCTGACAGGTTCATCTGCCACCACAACTTTGGCCCCACCCGCAAAGGCCCGCGCAATCCCCACGCGCTGCTTTTGCCCGCCTGACAACTGGCGCGGCATCCGATCGGCAAAAGCACGGGGCAGTTTGACAAGGTCGAGCAGCTCAAGCATCCGGTCAGTGCGGTCGGCATCGGACGTGCCGATGTGGAACACCTCTAGCGCGCGGATGATCTGGCGGCCCACGCTCATCGAAGGGTTGAGCGTGTCAAACGGGTTTTGAAACACCATCTGCACCGACGACACCGTATCGACGCTGCGCTTTTGGATCGGGGTCGATTGCACTTGTTCGTCAAACAACGTGATCGTGCCAGAGGTTGCCGTTTCCAGCCCCATCAGCACCTTGGCAAAGGTTGATTTGCCACAGCCACTTTCGCCCACAATCGCCAGCGTTTCGCCTTCATGCGCTTCAAAGCTAAGCGTTTCATTGGCCTTGACCACTTTGGCATGGCCGCCACCGAATGCCCCGCCCGAAACGGCGTAGTATTTCTTCAACGCATCCATCTGCAAAACCACTTTGCCGATGGGCGCTTTTTCCTTCACGACCCGCGCCTTAGGCGCTGCTGTCCAATCAATCTCGTCCCACTTCACGCAGCGTGAGGCGTGGCGGTCGGCGTGGGGTACCTCCGCCATCGCCACATCGCCCGCATCACAGCGCCCCGCCTGAAAATACTCGCAGCGCGGGCCAAAGTTGCAGCCCTTGGGGCGTTCATGGGGCAGGGGGAAATTGCCGGGGATTGAGATGAGGGGCCGTGCATTCTTATCCGCACCAGGCAGGGGAATGGAACGAAACAGCGCCTGCGTATAAGGATGGCGCATATCGTCGAACACTTGCGCCACAGCGCCGGTTTCCACCGCCTCGCCCGAATACATCACGCAAAGCCTATCGCAGACATCCATGATCAGGCCCAGATTGTGGCTGATAAACAGCATAGATGTGCCGTATTTCTGCCCCAAATCCTTGACCAGATCGACAATCCCCGCTTCCACCGTCACATCCAGCGCGGTGGTGGGTTCATCCAAAATCAACAGCGCGGGTTTTGACATCAGCGCCATCGCGATAACGATGCGTTGTTGCTGGCCGCCCGAAAGCTGGTGGGGAAAAGCGTTCAAGATGCGGTCAGGGTCGGGCAGGCGCACATCGGCCACGATCTGGCGCGCCAACTCCCACGCTTGCGCTCGCGCCATGCCCTGATGGATCATCGGCACTTCAATCAGTTGCGCGCCGATCTTCATAGCGGGGTTCAAAGAGGCCATAGGCTCTTGATAGATCATGGCAATCTCTGACCCGCGCAATTGGCGCAGCTCCTCCTCGCCCATGGTCACCAGATCGCGGCCCTTGAACTTGATTGACCCCGCCACAATCTGCCCGTTCTTGCCCAGATCGCGCATCACGCCCAAAGCCACAGTAGACTTGCCACAGCCAGATTCGCCCACCAAGCCCATGGCTTCGCCGGCCATAACCTTGCAGGAAAAATCCATCACCGCCGGAATTTCGCGCATACGGGTGAAGAAAGAGATTGAAAGGTTTTCGATCTCTAAAATCGGTTGAGAAGCGTCCCAGATCGTGTTGGTCATCACATCCTCAATCCTTCAGGCTTTCTTCGCGCAAGCCATCGGCCAGCAGGTTAAGCCCCAAAACAAGGCTCATCAAAGCCAGCGCAGGCACGACGGCAGGGTGGGGCACCATCGAGAGTAGCTTGCGCCCCGCGTTGATGGTTGACCCCCAATCAGGGCTTTCGGGCGTAACCCCTAGGCCGAAAAAGCCCAGCGTGCCCAAAAGGATCGTCGTATAGCCAATGCGCAGGCAATAATCGACGATCAGGGGACCACGCGCGTTGGGCAAAATTTCCCACAGCATGATGTACCATGCCTTTTCGCCGCGCGTTTGCCCCGCCGCCACATAGTCGCGCGATTTGATATCCATCACGATGCCGCGCACGATGCGAAACACCGTGGGCGCATTGACGAAGACGACCGAGACAAAGACGTTCAGCAGGTTCGGATCCATCCCCCAAACGCCCAGTGGGTCGGCGTTAAAGGCCAAGCCCGAATAGGCCCACAAGCCCAAAACCAGCGTGATGCCGACGTAAAGGTTGCGCTTGTTCGGGCTGGTGTGAAAGCGCGACTGAAACAAGATCACGAAAAACGCCACGGGGATCAGGAACAACACCGCCGCTAAGGCCACGGGAATGCCTGTGTTGCGGATTTCCGGCGTGACCAACAGATAGAACAGCAAGATGACCGGAAAGGCTAAAACAAGATTCGCCAGAAACGACAGGGCCGTATCCAACCGCCCGCCGATATAGCCCGCAGGCAGG
>Ga0114966_10003342_pt1 | contig 14138 bp, 15 predicted proteins | sample M_130207_XF_Meta_FD_87029 | JGI IMG/M metagenome (GOLD analysis project Ga0114966, IMG submission 87029) | Freshwater microbial communities from Lake Montjoie, Canada to study carbon cycling - M_130207_XF_MetaG | ecosystem: Environmental > Aquatic > Freshwater > Lake | place: Lake Montjoie... | reverse complement strand
CGATTGGCGCCAATATCATCGCCCGTGAGACAATCAAGGCGCTACGAAAGAACGTTTTGGCCAAGTGTTATGGCGGCGATATTTCGCGCAAACGCAAACTCCTTGAAAAGCAAAAAGCAGGCAAGAAACGAATGAAGCAAATTGGATCGGTTGAGGTTCCCCAGGAGGCATTCCTGGCGATCTTGCAGGTGGACGGATGATGCAGTCGCTGACCGCTCTGGTGCTGGCGGCATTTGCAGCCTATGCCGGCGCCTGGTATCTGGGAAAAGTTGATGGAAACTTTGCCCTGCTGCTGTTCCTGGCGACGCTGGTCACTGGCGTCTACTGGCTCGCCGAGCGTTTCTATTTTCTACCGCAGCGCCAGCGTAGCGCGCTGGCGCTTGAGTCGCAGCGGGTAAATCGGCGCGCGGACCTCGCGCGCATGGGGGTCAGCCAGGTCGACGGTGAGCTTTCGTCGGACAAGTCCAGCGCGCTGGCGCAGCCCTGGTGGCTGGACTGGACCGCGGGCCTGTTCCCAGTGATTTTGATGGTCTTCCTGCTGCGCTCGTTTCTGTTTGAACCGTTCAAGATTCCATCGGGTTCGATGATTCCGACGCTGCTGATCGGCGACCTTATTTTGGTGAACAAGTACCACTATGGGGTGCGGCTTCCGGTGATCAACACCAAGCTGACCGAGGGCAACCCGCCGCAACGTGGCGACGTGATGGTATTTCGCTACCCGCCAAAACCCAGCTTGGACTACATCAAGCGCGTGGTGGGCCTGCCGGGCGATGAGGTGGCTTATCTGAACAAAAGGCTCACCATCAACGGCAAGGTGATCGAGACGCTGGCGGTGCCGGATTTTTTCGACGAAGACACCATGCGGTATGCCAAGCAGTACGAGGAAAAGCTGGGCGACAAAGCCCATCGGCTTCTCAATGACGAGGACCGTCCGGCATTCGTTCCCGGGGTGGAGAACTTTCCCAACCGGGACAACTGCCGGTACAGCGTCGAGGGCGTTGTCTGCAAGGTGCCGCCGGGCCACTATTTCATGATGGGCGACAACCGCGACAACTCGCTGGATTCGCGCTACTGGGGTTTTGTACCCGACCACAATATCGTCGGTCGCGCGATATTCGTCTGGATGAATTTTGCCAATCTGCGGCGGATCGGTCCCTTCAATTGAGGCTCACCTGCACCACGGAGCGAGTCAATGAGACCGGCGCCGCGGTTGGACCTGTCGCGACTGTTGGCCCGGGCGCTGCTGGCTACGGAAGCGGGTCGCCCGGTATGCGAGCAAGTCGCTGCGGTCGGCCCTATCCTCGCGCTCGCCAGCCATGATCGGGACCTCGTGCAGGGGGACGGCGAAGCCGTCATGGGCTTTGCCGGGCAGCGGGACATGTATCTTGCGGGTCCGGCTTGCCTGACCCTCGAGTGCAGCGGACGAGCCAAGTAGCGTGGACCACAAGCTCCTGGAACTGCAAGGCCGTTTGCAGTACCGATTTTCTGATTCCGGGGTTCTGGTTCGCGCGTTGTCGCACCGCAGTTTTTGCGGCGATCACAACGAGCGCTTGGAGTTTCTGGGAGATGCGGTGCTCAACCTGGCCGTCGCCGGCCTGCTGTACGAGCGTCTGAACCTGTTGCCCGAGGGGGACCTGTCAAGGGTGCGCGCCAACCTGGTCAAGCAGGAAACCTTGCACCAACTGGCCATCGAACTGGGCCTGCCCAATGCGATCCGTCTGGGGGATGGCGAGGTACGCTCGGGGGGCAGCAAGCGTCCGTCGATACTGGCCGACGCGCTGGAGGCGGTGATCGGCGCCGTTTATCTAGACGGCGGCTTCCTGGCTGCGCAGGCGCTGGTGCAGCGGCTGTTCAAGGCGGTCGAATTCAATCCGACGATGGCGGCGATCGGCAAGGACGCGAAGACTGAGCTGCAGGAATGGCTGCAGGGCCGCAAGATGAAACTGCCACACTACCGGGTCGTCGGAACCATGGGCGCCGCGCACCAGCAATCCTTTGATGTCGAGTGCGAAATCATGGAATTGAACCTGGCCGAGCGCGGCATCGGCGGCTCGCGGCGTGCCGGCGAGCAGGCCGCTGCCGCTGCGATGCTCCAAACGCTCAGCCAACGGGAACCCTGATGACCATCCCCCAAGCGCCAGCCCCGATCGATCCGAACCGCGAGGCTATTCCCGACCCTGCGCCCAGTGAGCCCGGTGCGCCGGCGCAGCGATGCGGGCTGATTGCGATCGTCGGCAAGCCCAATGTCGGCAAGTCCACCTTGCTCAATGCGCTGGTTGGACAGAAGATCAGCATCACTTCGCGCAAGGCGCAGACCACACGCCACCGCATCACGGGAGTTCGAAGCGTCGCAGCAACCCAGTTTGTCTTTGTCGATACGCCCGGTTTCCAGACCCGACACGGCAACGCGCTCAACCGCTCGCTCAACAAGTCGGTTCTGGGCGTCATCAACGACGTCGATCTGGTGCTCTTCGTCGTCGAAGCAGGCGGCTTCAATCAGGCCGATGCCAAGGTGCTTTCGCTTCTGAACAAGGACATTCCCGCGCTGCTGGTGGCCAACAAGCTCGACCAGGTGACGACCCGTTCAGACATCGCGCCGTGGTTGCAGGATATGCAGCTTCGCCATGCCTTCGCGGAATTTGTTCCGATGTCGGCCAAGAATGCCAGGGACGTGGATCGCCTATTTGGCATCTGCGAAAAATACCTGCCGCAGCAGGCCTGGTTCTACGCTGCGGACGAACTCACCGACCGCAGCGAAAAGTTCCTCGCCGGAGAGATGGTGCGCGAAAAGCTGTTCCGCCTGACCGGAGACGAACTGCCCTACACCTCGACCGTGGTGATCGACAGCTTCGCCGAGGAGGCGGGCCGCAAGGGCCAAAAGCGCCTACTTAGAATTGCCGCGACCATCGTCGTCGAGCGCGACGGACACAAGGCGATGGTAATCGGCGACAAGGGCGAGCGCATCAAGCGCATCGGCACCGAGACACGGGTGGAGCTGGAGAGGTTGATGGACGCCAAGGTTTTCATCGAGCTGTGGGTGAAGGTCCGCTCGGGCTGGGCCGACGACGAGGCCCGCGTGCGCAGCTTCGGCTACGACTAAAGCAGGTCGCCGGCGGTGAGCAGCAAGCGCATTTCCGATGAGCCCGCCTACGTGCTGCACCGCCACGACTGGAGTGAATCGAGCCTGATTCTCGAAGTCTTTACCCGCAACCATGGGCGCACCGCGCTGGTGGCCAAAGGCGCGAAGCGACCGAGTTCGAGCCTGCGGCCGATCCTGCTGCCGATGCAGCCGCTGCACCTGGCTTTTGGCGGCGACGCCGAAATCCGAACACTCAGGAGCGCCGAATGGATGGGCGGGCATGTGATGCCCGCAGGCGATGCGCTGCTGTCGGGCTATTACCTCAATGAACTGGTCCTGTCGCTGCTGGCGCGCGACGACCCGCACCCAGTGTTGTTCGGCGTATACGCCAGCGCAGTCGAGGTGATTGCGTCGGGCCACGGCGAGGTCCTGCAGACCGCGCTGCGCGCCTTCGAACTGCTACTCCTGCGTGAGATCGGCTTGCTGCCGATGCTCGATGCGCAGACCATGACTTTGGCAGGACTGGAGCCCGGCACGCGCTACAGCCTAGTGGCCGAAGGTGGACTGCGCCAGGCGGACGGGCAGGATCGGGCCAGCCTGACAGCGCGACAGTGGGTGGATCTGCAGGCGTCGCTGGGCGACGGCGCGCGCTTTAGCGATACCTTGCGTGCTTGTGCGTCGGTGGTGCAGGAGCTCAAGCCGCAGTTGCGGGCCTTGCTCAATTACCATTGCGGGGTAAAGACTTTGCGGACCCGGCAAATGATGATGGATTTGCAATCCCTATGAAACCCACAAGGCTGTCCGTCAACCTCAACAAGGTGGCGCTGGTGCGCAACACCCGTCAGCTTGGAATCCCGTCGCTGACGCGCGCGGCCGACATCTGCCTGCGTGCGGGTGCCTCCGGCATCACGGTCCATCCGCGGCCCGACGCGCGCCATATCCGCAGCGACGACGTGCATGCGCTGTCGGCATTGCTCACAAGGTGGCCGGGGCGCGAGTTCAATATCGAAGGCAACCCGTTTCAAAATCTGATGGGCTTCGTACGCGAACTGCGTCCGCACCAGTGCACACTGGTTCCTGACGGTGAAGACCAGATCACCAGCGACCATGGCTGGAACCTGGAGCAGGATGGAAGTCGGCTGGCGCCGCTGATCGCGCAGGCAAGGGCGCTGGGCGTGCGCGTCAGCCTGTTCATGGATGCCGATCCGCAGGCGATGGCCGCTGCCCGGGCAATTGGTGCCGACCGGGTTGAACTCTATACCGAGCCCTATGCGCAGTCCTGGGGCGGTCCGCTGCAGGCGCAGCAAATCGAACGCTATGCGGCCACGGCGCGCGCGGCCATCGCCGCTGGACTGGGCGTGAACGCCGGCCATGACCTCAATCGCGACAACCTGAGCAGCTTCTTGCGTTCGGTTCCCGGCGTGCAGGAGGTGTCCATCGGCCACGCATTGATCTCCGACGCGCTGGAGTTGGGCTACCTGGCAGCGGTCCAGGACTACCTGCGGTGCATCGCCCAGGCGTCCGACGTCTAGCGCCGAAGGCCGCATGATTTACGGAATCGGGACTGATATCTGCGACATTCGCCGTATTCGCGCCAGCCTGGAGCGCCATGGCGAGCGCTTCGCGATGAAGATCCTGACGCCGGCGGAACTCGACGCATGGCGCGCGCGGGGCGAGCGCTGGCCCGAGCGCGGCGTTCGTTATCTTGCGACGCGCTTCAGCGCCAAGGAGGCATTTAGCAAGGCGATCGGTCTGGGAATGCGCATGCCCATGGGTTGGCGCATGTGCGAAATTGCCAAGCGGCCATCTGGCGACCCGAACGCCGGCAAGCCCTGCATCGTTTTGCACGGCGAACTGTTGAACTGGTTCGAGGCGCGTCGCTTGCAGGCGCATGTGAGCCTGAGCGACGAGAGCGACTATGCAACCAGTTTTTGCGTCGTCGAAACCCGAACAGCTCCTTGATGGAGTTGGCATGCGCCTACCCGTTCGCAGCTAAAACGCACTGGCCGGAGAACCGCATGAACCAACATTCCCCGCTGATCATCGACATCGCAGGCAGTTCGCTCAGCGATGCCGACCTGGCGCGTCTGGGCCATCCGCTGGTCGGTGGCGTCGTCCTTTTTTCCCGTAACTGGACCGACCGCGAGCAACTCGGCGCGCTGTGCCAGGCGATCAAGTCTGTCCGCGCCGACTTGCTGATCACGGTGGACCATGAGGGCGGACGGGTGCAGCGTTTCAAGACCGGTGGCTTCACCCATCTGCCGCCGATGCGCGCGCTCGGCGAGCTCTGGCACGCTGGCGATCAGCGCGGCGATGGCAGCAAAGCCAGCGCGCTGCGCGCGACCCGGGCAGCGACCGCCTGCGGATTTGTGCTGGGCGCCGAATTGCGCGCCTGTGGGGTCGACCTGAGCTTCGCGCCGGTGCTCGACCTAGACCACGGTGCCAGCGGCGTCATCGGCGACCGCGCTTTTGCGCGTGATCCGGCGGTGGTGAGCCTGCTGGCCAAGAGCCTGATGCATGGCCTGTTGCAAAGCGGAATGGCCAACTGCGGAAAGCATTTTCCGGGGCATGGGTTTTCCAAGGCCGACTCGCATACCGATGCGGCGCTGGACCGTCGCAGCCTCAAGGCGATCCTGGCCGATGACGCAGCGCCCTATGACTGGCTTGGCAACACCCTGGCCAGCGTGATGCCGGCGCATGTGGTCTACCCGAAGGTCGATTCGCGTCCGGCGGGATTTTCCCGTAAGTGGCTTGAGACCATCCTGCGCGGGAAAATCGGCTTTTCCGGGGCCATCTTCAGCGACGACCTGAGCATGGCCGGGGCGCGCATGATCGATGGCCGCCAAGTGGACTTCACGCAGGCAGCCTTGCTGGCGCTGCAAGCCGGCTGCGACCTCATTTTGTTGTGCAACCAGAGTGCTGGCGGAAGCACGGTCATTGACGAGGTACTGGCGGGACTCACTCTGGCGCAGAGCACGGGGCTGTGGCGTCAAAGCGCCGCCAGTGAAGATCGGCAACTCGCCCTGCTGCCATCGTCGCTGCCGATGGATTGGGACAGCCTGATGGTGGATCCGATGTATATGCGCGCGCTTGACCTGCTTCCCTGAGCCAGGCCCTGTAGCGGTGCGTCAGCTCTCGTGGCTTTCGCGGCGCAGGGCCGGGAACAGGATCACATCTCGGATGCTGGCGCTGCCGGTCAGCAGCATCATCAGGCGGTCGATGCCGACGCCACACCCCCCGGTGGGTGGCATTCCGTATTCGAGCGCACGGACAAAGTCGTGGTCGAAGAACATCGCTTCGTCGTCGCCGCTGTCCTTGGCATTTACTTGCGCCTGGAACCGTGCGGCCTGAACCTCGGCGTCGTTGAGTTCGCTAAAACCGTTTCCGAATTCGCGCCCGGTGATGTAGAGCTCAAAGCGCTCGGCGACTTCGGGACGACTGTCGCTGGCGCGCGCCAGCGGCGATATCTCAACCGGATGTTCGCAAATAAAAGTCGGCTGCCAGAGCTTGTCCTCGACCATTTCCTCGAAGTACATTACCTGAAGGTTCGCCAGGCTGCGCTGCGAAAGCTTGTGTTCCTTTTCGGATTTTCCGCTCTTGCGCAGTGCGTCCATCAGCCAGCTAGCGTCGTACGCACCGGCGCCGGCGCCGGTGTACTTGTCGATCGCCTGCAAAATACTAAGCCTTTCGAAAGCCGGCTCCAAGTCAACCGCCTTGCCAGCGTAGCTCAGCTGCAGACTGCCGGTGGACTTGCGGGCTGCATCGCGCACCAGTTCTTCGGTGAAAGCCATCAGGTCCTCATAGTCCCAGTAGGCAGCGTAGAACTCCATCATGGTGAATTCGGGGTTGTGGCGCATCGAGATGCCTTCGTTGCGAAAGCTACGATTGATTTCGAAAACCCTTTCGAAGCCGCCGACGATCAGCCGTTTGAGGTACAACTCGGGCGCGATCCGGAGGTACATCTGTTGGTCGAGTGCGTTATGGTGCGTGCTGAAGGGGCGCGCATTTGCACCGCCCGGAATCGGGTGCAGCATTGGCGTTTCGACTTCCAGGAAACCATGCCCGACCATGAATTCGCGCATGGCACTGACCGCGCGGCTGCGCGCGAGGAAGCGCTTGCGCGTCGACTCGTCGGTCATCATGTCGACATAGCGCTGCCGGTACTTCATTTCCTGGTCGTGCATGCCGTGGAACTTGTCGGGCATTGGGCGCAGGCTCTTGGTCAGCAGGCGCAGGTTCGTGGCATGGATCGACAACTCACCGGTGCGGGTCCTGAACATGCGACCCTCGACGCCGACGATGTCGCCAAGGTCCCAGTGCTTGAAGCGGTCGTAGAGCTCGGCGCCCAGTTCCTCTGCCTTTATGTAGATCTGCATGCGGCCAGAACCGTCTTGCAGTGTCGCGAAGCTGGCCTTTCCCATCACGCGCTTGAGCATCATCCGACCCGCCATGCGCACGCTGTGCTGCTGGCCGTCGAGTTCCTCAGCACCATGCGCGGCGTGTGCCGCCGCCAGGGCGCCTGCCTGGTGGCTGGGCTTGAAGTCGTTGGGAAAGGCGGGGCCCAGTCCATCTGCTTCGCGCTGGCGTAGGAGTTTGAGCTTTTCGCGACGCTCGGCGATAAGCTGGTTTTCGTCGAATTGGATTTCTGGATTTAGATGGTCGGACATGGAGCAAATGGGGAAAGAATGTGGCAGTCGCCAACTGCCACTATTATCGCGACAGCACAACTCCCGATCCGCCATGCTTGCCCAAATCTTCAATCTGCTGCTGCAAGTCGGCGTTGGCCTAGTTTGCAGCGCCTGTCTGCTGCGCCTTTACATGCAATACCACCGGGTCGGACTTTCGGCGCGATCCGGAAATCCCTTCGGCCCTTTCATTTTCGCGTTGAGCGACTGGCTGGTGCTTCCGCTGCGCCGTATCGTTGCCCCGGTGGGCCGGTGGGACAGCGCGAGTCTGGTTGCCGCGTACCTGCTGGAACTGGTCAAGGTCGTGCTGTTATGGCTGCTCGCTGGCGCGCATGGCGCTGCGGCGCAGATGCCGCTCGCGGCGCTATTTGGCCTTGCCGGCATGGCGTTGTCGGCGCTGAGCGGGCTGGTGATTGTTTTCGCCTTGCTGTCCTGGGTCCATGCGCATTCACCGATGGCCGACATTGTCGATCGCCTGGTGTCGCCGCTACTGGCGCCGATTCGCCGTTTTATTCCGCTCGTCGGCGGGGTTGACCTGTCGCCTTTGGCGCTGCTGGTGTTGCTGCAGATCGCGTCCATCATCCTGCAGGGGCTGCATTTCGGCGCCGTGGGCTAAGCCCGCGGCGGGGTCGGCGGCTAGACGACGGCGTCAGCGGGTTGGCGCAGCAGCATGGCCAGTGCGTTGGCGATCGCCTTGCGCAGGTCGCGCCGGTCGCTCACAAAGTCGATCGCGCCCTTTTCCTGTAAGAACTCTGCGCGCTGAAAACCCGGCGGCAAGGTGACGCGCAGCGTGGATTCGATCACGCGCGGCCCGGCAAAACAGATCAGCGCCTTGGGCTCGGCGATCACGATGTCGCCCATGAAGGCAAAACTCGCACTCACGCCGCCCGTGGTCGGATCAGTCAGCACGCTGACAAACGGCAGCCGTTTTTTGGCCAGCCGCGTCAGCGCGGCATTGGTCTTGGCCATCTGCATCAGGCTGAGAAGGCCCTCTTGCATCCGCGCTCCACCGGTCGCGGTGAAGCAGACGAAAGGCAGTTTCTGTTCGACCGCGGTTTCGACGCCGCGAACGAAGCGCTCGCCGACCACCGACCCCATGCTGCCGCCCATGAAGTCGAATTCGAAGCAGGCCGCTACCAGGCTGATATTGTGGACCGCGCCGCCCATGACGATCAGCGCGTCGGTCTCGCCGGTGTTGTCCATCGCCTCCTTCAGACGCTCGGGGTACTTGCGACTGTCCTTGAATTTCAGCACATCTACCGGCAGTACTTCCTGGCCGATCTCGAAACGTCCCTCGTTGTCCAGAAAGAAGTTCAGCCGGGAGCGCGCGGAAATACGGTGGTGATGGCTGCAGGTCGGACACACATTTTGGTTCTGCTCCAGATCGGTCTTGTAGAGCACGGTCTCGCAACTCGGGCACTTGATCCACAGCCCTTCGGGGATGGTGCGCCGACCTGCTGGGTCGGTGTGCTGGATTCTTGGCGGCAGCAGTTTTTCAAGCCAGCTCATGCACTGTCTCCTTTGACTCAAGCGTTCAATGTCAGCGACTGCGCGTCCAGCGCTTGCCGGATGCCAGCCAGAAATTCGCCGGCCGCGGCAATAGCCGGTTCGGGTGCCTGGTCTGCGATCAGTTGGATGATCCGGCTTCCGATGACCACCGCGTCGGCCACTTTGGCGACCGCGCAAGCAGATTCGGCGTCGCGGATACCGAAGCCCACGCCCACCGGTATCTGCACGTGGCGGCGGATGCGCGGCAGCATCGCTTCCACGGCCCCGGTGTCCAGCGTGCCGGCGCCGGTGACGCCCTTGAGCGACACATAGTAGACATAGCCGCTGGCCACCTGCGCCACCTGCGCCATGCGGGCGTCGGTGCTGGTGGGGGCCAGCAGGAATATCAAGTCCATGGCGTGGGCCTTTAGGTCGGCTGCAAAAGCGACACACTCCTCGGGCGGGTAATCGACGACCAGAACGCCATCCACACCGGCCCGTGCGGCGTCGCGCACAAAAGCGCTTTGTCCGTCCGCGCAGGGATGGCGCTGGTCGTAGCGCTCAATGGGGTTGGCGTAACCCATCAGGACCACTGGCGTCGCGGTGTCGCTGGTTCGGAATTCGCGCACCATCTCCAGCACCTGCACCATGCCGACGCCGGCCGCCAGCGCCCGGTCCCCCGCCTTTTGGATCACCGCACCGTCTGCGCTGGGGTCGGAAAACGGAACACCGAGCTCGATCACATCGGCGCCAGCTGCAACCATCGCATGCATCAGGCGCGGCGTGATGTCGGCAAAGGGAAAGCCGGCTGTGACATAGGGAATCAGCGCCGTGCGCCGGCGCTGCTTGAGCGCGGCCAGCGCAACTGCGATGCGGCTCATGCGCGCGCTCCGGCGAGCTTGATCGGTAGCGTCGGGACGCCCTTAACGCCCTGTCCCTGGCAACTCGGTCGGCAGTAGAAGTCGGCGTTGCTGAGGTCGGCGACGGTGCCGATGTCCTTATCGCCGCGCCCCGAGAGGTTGACTAGAATCGCCTGGTCAGGCCGCATCTGCCTTGCCAGTTCCATCGCGTAGGCCACTGCATGGCTGGACTCAAGCGCCGGAATGATGCCTTCGGTGCGGCACAAATAGTGAAATGCCGACAGCGCCTGCGCGTCGGTGACGCCCACATACTCTGCACGGCCGATGTCCTTGAGCCAAGCGTGTTCGGGACCGACGCCGGGGTAGTCCAGGCCGGCGCTGATGCTGTGCGTCTCGGTTACCTGCCCGTTGTCGTCCTGCAGGACATAGGTGCGGTTGCCGTGCAGCACGCCCGGGCTGCCGCGCTGCAACGACGCGGAGTGCTTGCCGCTGTCGAGCCCTTCGCCCGCAGCCTCCACGCCAATCAGGCGCGTTTGAGGGTGCGCAATGTAGGGATGGAAGATCCCCATCGCGTTGCTGCCGCCACCCACGCAGGCGAGCACCGCGTCGGGCTGGCTTGCATGACATCCCTGTTGCGCGAGCATCTGCGGCATTTGCTGCAGGCATTCCTGTCCGATCACGCTTTGAAAGTCGCGCACCATCATCGGGTAGGGATGCGGTCCGGCCACCGTTCCAATGATATAAAAGGTGTTGTCGACATTGGCGACCCAGTCGCGCATGGCTTCGTTGAGAGCGTCCTTGAGCGTTCGGCTGCCGCTGTCGACCGGCACCACGGTCGCGCCGAGCAGCTTCATGCGGTACACATTGGGACTTTGGCGCTTGATGTCTTCGCTGCCCATATAGACCACGCATTCAAGCCCGTAGCGCGCGCAGATCGTCGCGGTCGCGACGCCGTGTTGGCCAGCGCCTGTCTCGGCGATGATCCGCGGCTTGCCCATGCGCCTCGCTAGCATCGCCTGCCCGATCGTGTTGTTGATTTTGTGCGCGCCGGTGTGATTGAGGTCTTCGCGTTTCAGGTAGATTTGGGCGCCCGCCTGCTCGCGGCTCATGCGCGCTGCGTGGTAGATCGGCGAGGGTCGGCCGACGAAGTGCGCCAGTTCGTAATTGAACTCGGCGATGAACTCGGGGTCGTGCTGGTATCTGGCGTACGCGTCGCGCAGCTCTTGCACGGCATGGGTCAAGGTTTCGCTGACGAAGCTGCCGCCATACTTGCCGAAGTGGCCACTGGCGTCAGGCTGATGGTACGGTTGCATGGTGTGTTCTTGTGTTGTGGGCGTCGGCCGCGCGCACCGCGGCTACGAATTGATGGATCTTGCCGGCGTCTTTGATTCCCCTAGAGAGTTCGACACCGGAACTGACATCGACGGTCAGCGTCTTACAGCGCGGCCGCAATTGCAATATGCCGTCGCCCACGTTTGCAGACGTAAGTCCACCACTTAAGACGAGGTGAGATCCGACGATTGGGGGCAGGATGGTCCAATTGAATGTCTTGCCGCCACCTCCATAGCCGTCGACTTCGGCGTCGAGCAAAATGGCCTGAGCGGCACAGTAGATTTGGGCGTATTTTACGAGATCGAAATCCGCACCGCCGCCGCCGGCTGGAATGCGGGCAACGCGCAGGAAGGGCCGCAACCCGCCGCGTGTGGCCGCCAGGCAATGTTGCGGGCTTTCGTCGCCATGAAACTGCACGACGGCGTTCGCTAGCCTGTCGCAACAAGCGATGACTTCACCTACCCCGGCGTTGACAAATAGCAGCACCGGGCTGACGAAGGGTGGCAGTCGCCGCGCCAGTTCGACGGCGCGTTCGATGGTGACGAAGCGCGCGCTTTTCTCGTAAAGCACAAAGCCCACCGCGTCGGCTCCGGCGGCAACAGCGGCATCCACATCCTGTTCACGCGTCAGGCCGCAAATCTTCACCCGGGTGCGCTGGTTTTCCGTCGAGGGGGTGCACAAGGATGTCATGGCAGCGCATCATAAGCGGGCGTGCGATCCGGCAGGCCCCACTGCGGGTCGTATCGCGGACCCAGGAAGTACAGGCCATCGGGCGAAAACGTGGGGGCTGCGGCCTTGCGGTTGTGCGCCGCGAGCACCTCGCCGATCCACTGCGGCGGGCGCTTTCCCTGGCCAATGGCGATCAGGCAACCCATGATGTTGCGGATCATGTGGTGCAGGAATGCGTTGGCCTCGAATTCGAAGCACCAACAGTCGCCGCGCTGCGATATCTCGATGCGCTGCATGTGCTTGACCGCTGACAGCGCCTGGCAGGCCGCCGCGCGAAAGGAACTGAAGTCGTGCTTGCCGATCAACGCGCTGCAGGCCTGCTGCATCGGCTGCAATGCCAGGGGGCGCATCACCCATCCGACGCGACCGGCGTCGACGCTGGGCCGCACCGGGGACTGCAGCAGCACATAGCGGTAGCGCCTCGCCACTGCGCTGGCGCGGCAATGAAAGTCGCTCGGTACCTGCACCGCCCATTCGACGGCAATATCGCGTGGCAGCGACGCGTTGGTTCCCCGAACCCAGGACACTGGCAGACGCCGGGTCTCGGTGTCGAAATGAATCACCTGCATCAGTGCGTGGACGCCGGCGTCGGTACGGCCTGCGCACAGCGTCGAGACCCGGTGCATCGCCAACCTGGATAACGCGGACTCGATTTCGTCCTGCACCGTCTGGCCCGAAGCCTGGCTTTGCCAGCCCTGATAGGCGCGGCCGTTGTAACTGACGCCCAGCGCCATCCTCATCGGCCGACTCCGCTGCGCGGCGATGACAAGCGCCGGCCCCTTCAGTCCAGCGCGCCGAGCGCGCGCCGTGCCCGCGCCAGCATGTCGCCCGATGCCTCGGCCAGGACCTCCTCAATCAGAGCGCGTGCGCCCTGCCGATCCCCAATGGCGACAAATTCTTCGGCCAGGGCCAACTTGGTCGCCAGAGCATCATCGGCATGGGTCTCCTCGGCTTCGAGTGGCTCGAGTTCCAGGGACAGCGAGCCAAAATCGAAACGCGGCGCAACTGCGTCGCCGGGCGACACTTTCACCAGACTAGCGTCCTGCACGCCCGACTCGAGCGACTCCAGACCAAGTGCCGCCAGCTCCTGGGCACTGGCTACCGACGGCGTCGGTTCCGGATCGAAATCCGCCGCGGCACTAGGCGCCGCCGGGCTGGCGGCCGTCTGCCCGGGCCCCGGCGGTGGCGCTGCTGACTGCTCGTCGATTGAGAAATCCAGGTCCAGATCGAGATCCGTCGTCTCCATGGGTGCGGGTTCCCCCGGCCGCGCGTGGTAAAACGGGTTGCCCGGGTCGAGGGCCATACCCTGCGCGCAGATGCGTTCCCAGTCCTGGCCGTGGTCGCCAGCCAGTTCGAAGGCCTGTCGCGCCATCTGTTCAAAGGCTTTCTGGTCGCGCCGAAGCGCGTAGATATCGAGCAGCTTCTGATGTACCGCGATCCGACCATAGTGGGTTCGCAGCGCCTGTGTCAGGATCTCCTCGGCCTGCGTATCCCGGCCATAGGCCAGATAGACCTCGGCTTCTGCCACCGGGTCTACCTCTTCGGCGGCGTCCAGCTCGCTGGGCGAGTAGGCCAGCGCCGATGCTGCGGCGCCCTCGTCGCGGGTGTCCACACGCTGTCCCCCGCTGGCATCGAAGAAGGAGTCTTGCCCCATCCGGCTTTCAAGCATGGAATCGGCCGAGTTGGCCGTGCGCCTGCGCTGGCGGACCCGGTACAGACCCAGCGCCGTCAGAAGGGCTAGCAGCCCGCCCGCTGCGACCAGTATGTCCTGGCTTTCTATCAGGGTGTTCAGCAGTCCCGGCTTGGGGAGCGCCGCTGCTGTCGCCGCCGACGCGCCGATGGCCGCTTGCAGTGCAGGCACCGCCTGCACCGCTGCTGTTGTATCGGCCGCCGCAGCAGAAGACGCCGCTGGCACAGATGGTGGGGGGGGGTCCGACGAGGCGGAAAGACTGGCTGCGGGAGTCG
>Ga0114966_10003339_pt1 | contig 14143 bp, 5 predicted proteins | sample M_130207_XF_Meta_FD_87029 | JGI IMG/M metagenome (GOLD analysis project Ga0114966, IMG submission 87029) | Freshwater microbial communities from Lake Montjoie, Canada to study carbon cycling - M_130207_XF_MetaG | ecosystem: Environmental > Aquatic > Freshwater > Lake | place: Lake Montjoie... | reverse complement strand
AATATATAATTAATAATAAACTAAGTTTTTAGAAAAATATTAACTAAAATAGTCTATAAATACTATGATTATTATAGTATGTTGTATTACAATATTTATTACTTATATACTTATGTTTGGATTAATAACTTATTATTTCATTAAAAAAAGAACATTATGGAATGAATTATTTAATATAGATAATATAATAAATACACTAGTAGAAATTTTTGCGTGTCCAGAACACTTTATTATATATGTACCTGGAATCATATTTGAAAATACACCTTGTGTTGAGAAAAAAAGAATGAAGAATGAAAATAAAGAAAAAATAAGAATAATATTAACTAAAATTAATAAAATATTAAAGAGAATGAATGATATAGATAATGATAGTTGTAGTGATAATGATAATGATAGTGATAGTGATAGTGATAGTAATAGTGATAATGATACTAGTAATAGTAATAATAATAATATTTCACAAGTTAAATGGGTATTAGAAGGAACATTAGAAAACTTTAATCATATGTATGATGAAACTGCCGAGTTTTATACTAAACTATCTGGAAGTTATTCTATTCTAAGTGGTAAAGAAAATAAAATAAAGAGGATAGATACTAAAGATAATCTAGACAATATGACTAAAAATACTAAAAATTTAATTACATTAGAAAAATATATTTTAATAGAAAATAATATTGAACATTGTGATACTATTTTATCATTATTAGAATTAATAAATAATAGAGATGATATAAATAATAGTATGTTCCAGATAGAAAATAATTATATATTATGTTTAATATATAATTTAATAGAAAGTGTAAGGCTATATAAGTTAAATTTATTAAAAAAGCTTAACTAAAACTTATAAAATAAATTGTTTATCCAGTTTCATTACCTTATATTTTCTTATCCAATCCTCATTTTTCTCTTTCATGTAACTTTCAATATGTTTTTTATAATCTTTATTTAAAGCATCTACATTATCTACATAATAAATAATTCTCTCTATAGAATTAACATAATTAGATGCTAATTTTTCACAAATGTTTTGAACTTGTATTACAAATTCTTCTGGATAGGAATCATTAAATAAGTCATACTCTTCTTTATTAAATGAACTACTATTTTCATCAAACTTAGGTATGAGATCTAGTAATTTGTCTAATACACTTTGATCTGTTCCTAAATAACCTTTCCCTATGATATAAAATTCGCGACTTTGGCTATTTTGGACGGGTTTAAAAAAATACATTTCTTTAAAATTTGTATAAGTAATATAAATCAAATTCCAAATAAGAGGAACATCAATAGGACTTAATACTTTATAGAGTAATGTGCCATTTTGAGGTAAGGAATATAATAGTGATACATAAGAAGCATAAGCTACTTGATAATATTTAGTATCTCCCATAGGAAGTCCGCAATCACTCGTCATTAAATTAATATTCATATCTTTTGCCATTTTTGCATAATATTTAATATTTTCTATATTTGTAATATCTCCTGTATTATCAGCACCAAAATCCCATTTATCAGGATATCTCTTGATTAATCCATAGGTATCACCAATAGTGGTAGCTTTACTCATAGCACCTCTTGGTTTTAAGCTTTGTGATTTCCATTCATAAGCATCATAATTGGTTTTAGTATGAATGTAATTATTAATACAATTAATAAAAGTACCAGGGGCTTCACAAATATGGAATGATTTATAGGTGCCTTTACGATTCGTAGGAATTAAATCACAGTCTGTAATAATTTCATACATCTTGAGCCAAGCTTGTGATATACTGTAATCTTTTAACATAGATTGAACTTGTTTATCTAAATTTTGAACAGGTCGAGGTGTAGTTGCTTTATAATAACGGAATTGTTCTTTTAATATATAATAAAGTTCATTTGGATTAACTTTAGTAAAATCTTTACGAACATCCATTAATCTACCTACTTGTATTAATGAATTATTAGAATGTATTACAGCATCTTCTAAAGACATAGTTGAATGATGTAATGATTTATATGACTTATGTGATTTGTGTGATACATGTTTTTTAGTTTTAGAAATAGTTTTAGTTTTTTTATGTAAAGTATGTTTTAATGATTTATTACTATTATTATTATTTGTAAATAAATTATTAAAGAATGAAATTGACTTAGTTTTTTTAGTTTTAATAAAAGAAGATTTTGATTTTGATTTTGATTTTTTTTTTAATTTTTGTCTAGATAGTGATTTAAATTTAGGATTAAATACTATTTTACCAGTAATATGTGTTTGAAATGGTGTTTTAAATTTATACATTATAGATTCATGTAATCCATACATATCATGTAAAATAGTTTTAGTAATTATACTATTTTGAGATGTAATAGAATATTTATCAAATATAGGAATATCATATTTTCTACAGTAAAGTATGCTAGATACAATTTGATCTTGTGTTGGCACTTTTATAGTTTTATAATTTTTAGTTTGTAATGAATTTAATACTTTTTGAACAAATAATAATTTAGATATATATATAGAATTATTAAAATCTATAACTTCATTATAATTTTGATTTTTTAAAAATCCAGATATATATTTAACTTTACTATTTTGTGTATGTTTTAAATCTTCTAGTAATGGTGTTAAATATATATCTGGATTTTTAATTTTATTAAATATAGTTAATAAATAATTATATTCGTCATCAGTAATACCTTTAAAACCTAAAAATACACCACATACTCCATTTTTTTTAGATGGATTAGATATTTCTGGATAATATAAGCTACTACTTTTAAAATATTTTTTTAATATATAATAAATATCAGCACTATGTTTATATGCTACACTACCAAAATATAATATAAAATCACCATTATTATCTGTAAATTTTAACCCTATAAGCATACCTAAAAAAAGATTATTTGTATTTAAAAAATTTTCATAATTATATAAGTATTTATCTATAGAAAAAATAGTATATATAACAAGTTTATTTTTATTTAAACTTTCATTAAGTAAATTATATATTAAATCGGTATAAAAATTTAGTTTTACATTATAAACATCTGTTAAAATAGAGAGTTGTTTTTCCCATTCATTTGATATATATTTATAATAATTTTCAGTATTTGATGGTATAATACAATTAATATTATTATATTTATAATTTTTTTGGTTTAAAATTTCTAAAACGGTCATATTATAACCTATATTTAATATAGAATCATTTTTATTATAATTATTTAATATATTATATTTAATTAATATTTCATATAAAGAATAAAATTTATTACTTAAAGGTATATATTTAGGTATGTGATATTTTTTTTCAAATTTTAAAGTATTTAAAAATGAATACTGTATTTCATCACTAGATATTAAAAGGTAATTATAGAATCTTTTATAACATTCATATACTTCGTTATCTTCATAATTATCAATTAAATTCCAGGTTTTAAAATATTCTGAATATGTTTTTGTAGTTGTAAGTGTATCATCATATAAATTAATTATAGTATTACTAAATTCTAATTTAATATTATCTAATATCGCATTTCCTCCTCTCATAGTAGTAAGTTGAACTGGGTTAGTAATAGGTATTTGTTTATTATTACTACTATCATTATATGATATTTTAAATTTATAATCAATATTTTTTTCTAATTTAATTTTTATTAATTTTAAACTATCTAGATGTTTTAATGTTGGTAAATCATAATTATTTGGTGATATAAATAAAGTAGATTTGTTTCCTAGACTAGATTGATATAGTGTAATTTCATGATTATCACTACGCTTAATAAAATCACTTAATTCTTCATATGTCACAGCATTTCTAGATAATAGAGCACCATTATCAACACATTCAAATTTATAATCTAAAACTATAATTTTAGGTATATTTCCTGTAAAATAATCTAATAAAAAATCATTATTTAAATCATCATTTTTAAATAATAATAAAATCCAATTTCTAAATGTTTTTGATTGTTCATGATAAAATTTTATATTTATAAATCCTATAAAATGTAATTTAAAATCTGTATTAGTAAGAAAAGGATTTATAGGTATTGTTTTTTTTATTGTAAATGTATTAGTTTTAGCATCAAAATTATTAAATTCTTTTTTTGGTAAAATAAATCTTATGCTAAAAGGTATTTGTGTATTTGATATAGCACATCTATTATAATATAAATTTATTACCATATTCCATAATACTAATAAATTACATGATTCATTATTTGTATTATTCAAATCCGTATTTAATAATTCAAAAAAAGTTTTATATTTATAATAGTGTTCAATATCTTCTGTATATCCAAATACATATTGTTTAAAATTTTTATTTCGTGAGAGCATTAACTCTTTTATAGACTCCCAATTTGGTGTATCATTATCTATAAAATAGTCTGGAGGTATAAATGATTTCATAAATATTAATTCATTAGGTGTAGTTTCTATAAATTTTTTAAAATCATCAAACTCATTTTCAAGTTCTTGAGTAGTTTTTTTACTATATTCATAGTCTTTAATTCCCCAAATAGTATTTTTACATTGTTTTTCAATTTCTTTTTTTTTATCAAGTTTGGTTGTTCTATTTAAATTAGTATTATCACTATTTTGTTTATATTTTTCATATTCTGTAGAATAAAATTCTTTTTTATGTTCATCGGTTTCTGTTTTAGAACAGTCTAGTAATCCATCTGTTCTCTTTTTAATTGTTTCTAAAAATTCTGTATCATTTTGTTGTAAAATATTTTTAATTCCTAATTTAGTTTCAATTTCTTCATATAATATTTTTTTTGATAAGTTTAATAAATCAGTTACCCATTCAGGATATTTAATAGTATTTTTATGTTTTTTTGATTTAACTGTTTTCCATTCATTATTATTTTCGTTTTCATTATTTTTTTTATTTTCTTTAATTTTATATAATTTAATATATCTTTTTTTTATATTTTCAATAGCTGTTTTATCTTCTTCATTATCATTAATACAATAAGCTGTTATTATTTCACCATCTGGTGTATTTTGTGAGTATCCAGTATTATTTTCATATAGATTTTTAATCATAAATTTTAAGAATGTTTTGTATTTTTCTACATCTAAAACTGCTTTTTTTACAGGTATTGTATAAATGTTATCATAACCTTTAGTTGTATCAGCAATATTAAATTCTGTTGGAAATTGTGAGAATGGACTATCAATAAATATATTATTTAATAAAGGGTGTAAGATATCTTGTAATTGTGTAATAGTATCTGGTAAATTATCTTTATCTAATAATGAACCTAATTTTAATAAATTATCATCTTGTGTTTTTTTTAATCCTATAAATGTTTTACCTTTATGAGAATATCTACTCATAGTTATATATGTATAGTTATATTTTACTACTATCTATAATAAAGAAAATAAATAATAATAATGAAAAAAACAAAATAATAAAATAATTATTAATAATGATAGAACTTGTCCTAAATGTAAAATTAATTTTCAATATCCAAGTATATTAAAGAGACATTTTCAATTATCAGTAAGATGTTGTATTACTGAAGAAGAAATTGATATATTTTTTAGTCCTAATAAATACAAAATATCTTGTTCTAAATGTAATAAATGTTTTACAAGAAATGAATCTTTAGTTAGACATAATAATCAAAGTAAATGTAGTAGAACACTAAATATAACTTAATATTGATGTTAAAAAAATTATAAATACATAAAAACATAAAAACATAAAATCAAAAACATAAAATATAAAATCCTAAAATTATAAAACTAATAACATCCAAAAATACTAACAATCCTCTCAACAATCCTCTCATCATCATCAATCTTTCCCTCTTACCTTTTGAAAGATGAAGTAGCTATTAAACTTAGCCCATAGCATCATCGCATTTGAACTTCTTATCTTTCTAACATTTTCCCTTGACATTTTCTCACCATCTGCTTCATATTTACTCAACATATTCCCAGGTTCTTCTAGAAAGGGTTTAAATTCTACTAATTTCAAATTATGTGTTTTAGCCTTTTCTTTTAAATAGGATTTATTAACTAAATTTTCACTAACAGCACCATTAAATGTTTCATAGAAGACTGTAATTTTATTCCCAACAGTAATATTTTTATACGCATTAGGATCATCACTTTCTTTTCTAATGAAAAAGACACTTTTACCATCAATGGTGCCATTTATTTCTTTACGACTACCTAGCTCTTTAATAATTTCCATACCATCTAAACAAGTGCCTACAAAGTAACCCTGGTCCAATAAGTTTTCACTTACATTTCTAAGAAAATTATCTAATGCAGTTTCATTATTCATCATATAGTGTATAGCATACATACATGTAATAACATCATAACCGTCTAATCCAACACCTTCTAATTTACGTAACTTAATAGTATTACCTTTTGCTCTTCCGTATAAAACATCTAAATAGTATTTATTAATAGTGTCAAAAGCACAATCACCACTTGAAATATTTTTAGTAGCTGTACCTAGTAATAGCATCATCTTATCAGCAAATTTAACATATTGAGAGTTATTTCCAGAACTGCTAATTTGTTTCATAATACGAGTTGCAGCACCATCCATAGGATTATTAAGATTATGTTCATTAATATCTAGTCCAACAAAATGATTGACACCATATTTAACATATTTATGCATATCGCCAAGAGACCCTACCGATAAATCCATGACATTAGGTTTAGTATATCCAGTAAGAGCTCTTTCGATTAAATAACCTTTTACAAAATTATTAAATTTAGTTAAAGGTTTAGTTAATTGTTCTGTTTCCTGATTGGTGCTATAATATTCCATCTCTCTTAATGTCTTTTCAGCATCAGCAGATTTAGTTTTACTGCCATCTGTTCCTCCCATACCTCTTCCGGTTAAAAGAGTCTTAGTAATAGGTTTATTAATGAGTAACCACGTGGTATTTGCAGTAATATATGCATTGGGGCGGGTTTTATCAGCTCTTAATCTTTCAGGAGACCAGCGGAATAATTCTTCCTTAGATAAATCATAAGCACATTCGCATATAATACCATCTGTAATAAGACTGCCATCACTACACATAATATTATCATTACCATCTACTTCAAAATAGGCTTCACCCATATTATTTTGTTCGTTACCATCACTATCATAATAGCCAATAAATGGATTAGTGGCAAAGAATTTAATTTCACTAGGTAAGTTTTGTATTGTTTGACCTGTATTAATTAAATAGAAATTTAATTTATTATTATCAATATTATTTGGATTAGAACTTTTGTTAATAGCCGTCATTAAATTAACCACAACAAATTTAGTATCACCAATATATTTATAAACAGGACGTGAAGTTCCCATTTCTTTAATAATATTTATTCTAAAATCAATAGTAAGATTATTTTGAGATTTCCATTTATAGTTATTATTCCATCTACCGCCTTGAAATGGATTTTCAATATAATCATCCATACTTTTTTGAAAAACAGAGAGTTGATTAGGATGAAAAACTAACCCATCCGTTTTATAAGGAAACAAATGACCTACTTCTAAAAATCCACCATATTTTACATTCATTTTAGTAAGAATACTTTCGCAATTTTCAGACATAAGAGATTGAGTCATTCCTTTTTGCATTCTAGTTTTATATGAACTAAGTGTATCACCCAGATAATATTCTTTTTTATAGAGTAAAAAGGGTAAGCGGGCGTTTAATTGTATGACATTAGTACCTTCATTGAAAGCTTTTACACTTTCTAGAATAGTATCATATCTACCATTTTGACCTCCTTTTTTACTGAATAAGAAGGGTTTAATCATTACATTTTCTCCCTTATAAATATAAGAGTCAAATATATAAAAATTATTTAACATCTTATCTTCATAAGAACGATTAATATATTCACCATCTAGGATACTATTAGCTAGTCCAGGTATGATTATACCAAAATATTTAATAGTCTGATCTCTATCTATTCCATATACTTTACCAGTACTATCAAAGAATAAAAGATGACGCTCACCATCCGTTTTATCTGTTACTAAATAATTAATATGTATATTAGTATTAGATCTAGCATCAGGCATAGATGAAGGATCAATATAATTAGCATCATTATGTAATAAATCAATAATCATAGGACCAAAGAAAATACTACTATGGTGTAATTTTTTCATAATTTTGAATTTCAACTCGGCCAATTTTTTAGCCCCACCTATTTGTGTAATTGATTCATCTTGATTATCACTGTCACTATTATTATTTTTTAAATCCTCTTCATCACCACCACTATTATCTTTTTCTTTATCTTTATCATTATCAGATTCATTATCAGTCTCATTTTGATTTAAATCATGCCCCCCTATTAATTTAATACCTCCACCATTCATAGTATCATCATCTTCATCATGCTCACTATCTTTGTGTGCGGTATTTTCTAAATCCTGAGTTTTAAAATCCAACTCATTATCTTCATTCAGATTATATTTGCCACCCTTTGCTTTATAAAATTTCTTATCCTCTTTACCACCATCACCTCCATGATCTCTTTCACGTGAGTCTCTCTTACGATTAGTCTCCAGCATCTGTTCATTAATACTCTGTTCTATAACTTTAATAAAGTGTTGTTTTACACTAAGTTTTTCATCATTACTAATAATATAAAATGAGTTTTGAATACATTGTAATACACTACCAATTTCTTTAAAGAAATTTGTAAATTCACTACTTACATAGTCTTTACGTTCCATTATATTCTTGAATTTAGGTATTATAGATTTATTTTTAATATATTCTACTTCTACTTCATAAGATGGTATATTGGTAAAAACCTGACTTTCTTTTATATTTTTAAAATAATTAGAAGAATTTGCAATTTTTACCATTTCATTAGGTTTATTTTTAATACTATCCCACCATGTATGAAAAGACATTTTAACATCTTGAGGTTTTGTAACATCTCTAAGTTTATGTTGTTCTAAAATATCTTTTACTGATAAGAATTTATCAATATTCATACTACTTTTAACAATACTAACATCAATTTGAAAATCTTTTGTTTTCTTTTCAAAAGTAAATATTTTCTTATAACGATAATTTTTAGGCATAGTATTAATATCTCTTAATAAATCATTAATTTTAGCATCATCATTATTAAAATTCTGTTCCTGTTTTAAATTAAATCTCATATTATAATTTACAATATCAACAGAATTTAAACCTTTTGGTTTTGTTTTGTATTCAAAATCAACATTATTACGGATTAGACTAAGATTTTCATTATTACAATAATTTTTAATTGGTCCAGAACCTTTTATTAATATACGTATATTACTATATTTTGCATTTTCAAGAGGAAATGTAATTGCAAGACGTTCATTGGTTTTACTAATAAAATTAGGATTACCTTTATAACGTTTAATAATTGAAACAAAATTGGAATTTTTAATATTAGGATTTCTAATTTGAGTAGGATTTTCATAAAACAAACATTCTAATTCATAATCAGGTTTATCTATTGAACTATGAATAAGTTCTAATATTTTATCTTTCTCACCATTACGACTATCTAGATGTATCATAGTAATTAGTTAATATTATATTTTATATTTTTTATTTAATTCTATTATCTAGATATTTTTAGATTTACTATTTATATTATATATTATTATCTATTTTTATTTTTATATATTAATATTTATTATTATTTATTATTTATAATTTGTAGATTTATAAATATATTTTTTCAATTTTATAAATGTCTAGATTTATAAATGAAAAAATTGATTTATGTTATGTATATTAATATACATAATACTACATAATACTACATAATACTACATAATACTGCAATACTGTAATACTGTAATACTAAAAACCATTGTAATGTACAACTCAAATCATAAAACACATTTATTTACACAAAAATATAAAGACGAATTATTATTTAATAGTTATAAAAAAAAAGTTGAAAAAGGTGAAAATGATAAAGATATGACTGAATATCAATATGAATTAGCAAATTGTTATATGAATGGCAAAGGAGTTATCATAAATCATAATGAAGCTGTACGCTATTTAAAAATAGCAGCATACAACGGTCATATGAAAGCACAATATTATTTAGGTAATTATTATGAAGATGGTATATTTATTAAAAAAAATATAAATAAGGCAGTTTATTGGAGTAAAAAATCTGCTGAACAAAATTTTGATTTAGCTCAAAATCAAATGGGATGCTATTATGAAATAGGTAAATATGTTGATAAAAATAATATAAAAGCTATTAATATGTTTAAGAAAGCTGCAGAACAAAATAATGGAGTAGCTCAAAATAATTTAGGTTTATGTTATGAATATGGTAAAGGTACATTGAAAAATATAGATGAAGCTCTTAAATGGTATAAAAAAGCATCAAAACAAGATAATTGTAGAGCACATTATAATTTAGGTAATTGTTATAAATATAATAAAGGAATTGTAAAACATGAAAACAATATGAATTTAGCTTTTAAATTATATCATAAAGCAATAGAACAAGGATGTATATGCGAAGATACAGTATATGAATATGCTTTATGTTTTGAATATGGCGAAGGTATAGAAAAAGATTTGATGAAAGCATTTATTTTATATAAAAAAGCTGCTGATTTAGATTATCCAAAAGCATGTTATAAAGTATCAGAGTTTTATCTTTGTGGTACAGGAATAAAAATAAATATTGAAGAATCAAATAAATGGTTTGAGAAAGCAAAGAAGTTAGGATTTTGCATACATTCAAAGCATGGACAGGATTTAGAAAAGCAGGATTTAGAAAATCCCGCACGCAAAACAGCTTTTGAAAAAAGCCGTGCCAAAAATAATAGTGAAAATGTTGAAAAGGTTTTAGAAACTCGCGTGGACTCATACGATGTCAATGATGAGCAGGATTTAGAAAATCCCGCACGCAAAGATAATTGTGATGATTGTGACGAATGTGATGATTGTGATGATTGTAAAGATTGTGATGATTGTGATGACAATTATAAAGATTGTAAAGATACTGGTTCTTGTGATACTAAAGAGGATGATAATAATGAGATTGAGATAACAAATATATCAAAAGAAGAAGTTAAAAAAGATAAAGATATGTATTTATATCTTAATCAAGAAGAATTTCAAAAGAATATGATAAAATATAAAATTAATATTGAAGATCAAAAGAAGATGATGAAAAAATTTAATTTTTATAAAAATGGAATTGAAGAAACATTAAAACTACAAAGAAAAAATAAATACATACTAGAAAATCTTAAATTAAATATAGTAGATCGCAATAAAGACTTTAATAAAGAATTATTAGAATTATTAAATTATTATACTAAAAAATTAGATATTATAATAAAATATTATCTAGATAATAAAATATATAAAAATAATTATGATAAAAAAGTCTTAAATAGAGAATTAAACTATATAAAAATATTATATTTAAGATATAATTATAATTGTGGTGTGATAAATCACGAATTAGGAAACTATGAAGAAGCTATAACCTATTACGAAGAAGCTGCATACAATAAATATCCACTAGCTCAAAAAGCATTATCTTATTGTTATAAACATAGTATATATTATGATAAATCAATAGAAAAATCTAAATTATGGTATAATTTATACTTAAATAATAAAGAGCAGAATTTAGAAAAAACAGCTTTACAAAAAAGCCGAGTAAAATTTCATGTAAAAACATTAGATATCGAAGATGTTGAATAAATAGTATGATTTTTTATGTATAACTTATAAACTATAATTTAGTATATTTTTTTACTAACTATAATAAAATTGAATATTTATTATGATAAAAAGATAAATAATAAACTATAAATTATAAAAGTTATAATTCTTAAAAATACATATATCTATAAAATGACATCATTCTTATTAGATACAGAAAAAGAAGAGATAAAAATAGAAATAAATAAAGTATTTGATAAAATTTATGTTAAAAATTTATTAGAAAAATCTATCAAAGACAATTGTGCTCTATCACAATATAGTTTAGCTAAATATTATATGAAGGAAAAGAATAATGAAAAACAAGCTTTTTACTGGTATAAAAAATCAGCAGAGCAAGGTAATACAAAAGCACAATATAGTGTTGCTGATTGTTATGTTCGAGCTATAGGTGTAGAATATAATATGAAAGAAGGAATAACATGGTGTATCAAAGCAGCAATCAATAATCATAAACTAGCACAATATCAATTAGGATCATGTTATGAGAATGGTAAAAATGGTGTAGTAAATATACATAATGCAATTATGTGGTATCAAAAGGCAGCAGATCAGGGTGTTAAAGAAGCACAATATCATTTAGGTAAATTATATGAAGAAGGTAGATTGGGATTACCTAATATGACTAAGGCATTAGAATTGTATATAATGTCAGCAAGACAAGATTATGATCTGGCACAATTAAAAATAGGTCAATATTATGGTAGTGTAGGTAATATTGATGATGCCCTTAAATGGTATAAGATGGCAGCAGACCAGGATAATAGTGACGCCCAATGTATATTAGGTTTATTATACACAAAATTGGCAGATATGGAAAGAGAAAATGAACATAAATCGTTATCAATAATTGTAAATATTTAAACTATCTTTTTAGAAAAAAGATAAGCAAAAATATAGTGCAAATGTTTTATATGATATTTATTAATTATTTATATAACTTTTTTTCTTAATTCATATAAGCCATTATTAATATGACATGTTATATCAACTCTAGAAGTTTTATCTAAAAATGAATATAATACATTAAAACATGTTTTACGTTTTTCTAGTTCAAATAACAATTCAAATATTGTCTCTAATAAAGTTAATTTACCAATAGAACTATATAAAAAACATAACGCTTCAAAAGCAACAGCAAGAAAATTAGTTTCCGTGTTTTTTTTATTTATTAAAATACTATTTATTTTATTTTCTAATATATTAACTAATTGTAAAGATGGTTTTTTATTAAAACTAATAAGTGCTTGAATAACCCAATTCATTTTAAAAATAGAATCATTTAGAGTATATGTAAGTATATAGTCTTTTTTATTAAGAAAACATCCTGCTTTATTTAGACCAATAATAATTTCAGGTTTTTCAAATTCATCTTCAGCTAATGGCAAATCTTTTAATAATTTTTCACAAAATTGTTCTTTATTATTTACATTATTAATAGAATAAATATCACCTAAAAATGATAATGATTGAGAACTATAATTATTTATATTATATAATATATTTAATATATATTTTTTAATAATATTTAATTCTTTTTTTTTAATACTATTTTTATATAAAGAATTATACTTTAATAAATCACTTAAAGTAGAAATATTTCTAACATCATCTGTAGTATTATATTTTAAAATATTATTATTACAAGAATATATCAATGGATATTTTAATGTTAAATTAATATTATCCATTAATAAACGCGAAAACTGTAATAAAGATATATAACTAAATATGTCATCTGTTAATAGACTAATAAATCTTGCTTTTATTTGTGTAATTTTATAAGCAAAAACATCAAAGTTATCACTTGTAATCTGTGCTTTATTTTTAATAGACATAATTAGTTTTTTCCAAGTAATATTAGGAAATACATTTGGTAGATAAGTAGCTTTTTGTAGTTTATCTTTAGTTTGAATAATAATACCAAACATTGTATTTGTAAATTCTTGATTTAAGTCAATAATAATACCATTATCTTTATTTATTTTATATATTGGATTTAACATAAAATCTAATTCTAAAAAAGAATAGGGGTCATTATAAATTTCATTAAAATAGTTACGTCTTTCATCTTTCCATAATGAATCATAAGATACCCTTAGTAGATTAGTATATAAATTTGTATTTGATAATTTCTTAAAATTAGTATCCCAATAACCAATACATCCATGTATATCTATTGGGTATGTCTTTAATTTGTGAGAGCGTCGAATTGTGCTAAATATACCAAATACATTTTTAGGAAAATAATTAGTAATTTTACTTTCATTATCAAATAATTTTTTATTAAATAATGAGTAATATATTGCAAATGTAAGTAATAAATTATTATCCATTGTTTGTATTATTATACTATCATTTATAAATATATAAAAAATAATTTTTTTTT
>Ga0114966_10003336_pt1 | contig 14152 bp, 12 predicted proteins | sample M_130207_XF_Meta_FD_87029 | JGI IMG/M metagenome (GOLD analysis project Ga0114966, IMG submission 87029) | Freshwater microbial communities from Lake Montjoie, Canada to study carbon cycling - M_130207_XF_MetaG | ecosystem: Environmental > Aquatic > Freshwater > Lake | place: Lake Montjoie... | reverse complement strand
TGTGAGTGCACGCTCGGGAGCTGGCTTTGGTATTGGTGCCAACCTAGTGGGCTTTCCTAGGATTTAAGCACACACTTTTTTAGAAAAGCACTTTTAGGAAAAGTGCAGCAAAAACCTACCTTTAGAAAAAGTGTAGCAAAAACCTACCTTTAAAAAAGGTAGAGCAAAAACACACTTTTTATGCGAAGTATACGGAACGAAATAGAAAGTGTAGCAAATACTGTCGGAATCATACTGTCGGAATCATACTGTCGGTATTATATTGTCGGTATAAACTCCCAATCTAATTCATCGCACATATTTTTCCATATAACATCTTGTTCTATACGTTTCTCTCTATCTTTTAGCATTGGAAAATACGGTAAAAATTGATGTTGGTCTAGGAGTTCACATAATTTATAAACAGTATAATAATAATTTAAAAAATTTATGCGATAATCCGGGCAATATTTAGCGTAAGGAGCTTGGATGTCCATAAACAAATTACACAAAGTTATTTCTAATTCAGCACTCATAATCGGCGGTTTAATACCTAATTTATCTTTAATAAATGGTATATGTTCATAATATTTATTATAGCCTAATTTTTTTAAAATATCTTTTGTTCTTTTATTAGTTAATTGTGATAAGCTTATTCTTTCTTTTTTTATTTGTTGAGTAATATTTTCAATTATGTCACTAGGCATGCGAGTTGTTTCTTTCGCTTGAAACTGTGCTAAAATCTCCCGAAAATGATTAATTCTTTTATATGCATAAAAACACACTTCCTTCGGCGGTTCTTTATACGAAGGTTTTTCATTTTCAATCAAATATTTAGTGTGTTTAAAACATTCATTGCAAATTAATATACCTTCGTGTTCGAGTGGTATAAGGTCACCTTTATTGCAGAATTTACATACATCCGCTAGAGTAGTATAATTATTTATATCTAAACAGGACTCATTAACATTAGACAAATATTTATTAACATAAGAGATTTCTTTCTGATTAGTATCGTCATTGATATTATTGAAGAAATTTTCTAAAACAGTAGTCTTGTTTTTACATTCAGCTATATTTTTTTTGTTCTCAAAATATGTAAATATATATTGTGAGTTATTTAGCAAATATTCTTTTTCCGACTTTTTAATTGTCTTTAATTGCATTTTTATTTGATTAAGTTTATCACCTATAGCTATTCTTTCATCTATAGATAAATTATTCGTGGTTAATTTCAAGTTTAGTTGTTTTTGTTCTTTTTCAAGTTCGGGTTTTGTATTTAGGGAATCTTTTCTAAAATTAGAAAGAATTTCTTTATGTTTAGTGTCAAGTGTAACAGTTTCTTTTGTGTGTTTTTTCAAACTTTTAAAAATGCTTGTCATATATTATAAAGATATAGTATTTATTTAAGCAAAATTTAGCACTTTAATAAATATATTATGTTTAGAAATAATTAATGTTTTCTAATTAATTAAATAAATGGAAGCATGTGCAAGTGTAACGGGTGCGGAAGCATGTGCAAGTGTAACGGGTGCATGTGCAAGTGTAACGGATGCATGTGCAAGTGTAACGGGTGCGGACTCATGTGTAAATGTAGCGGACCTTTGTATAAATACAAATATAACAACTATTAGCCATATTACATTGCAAAAAATGAAATTTCTCTATAATGCTTTAGAAAACGGTTGGACTGTAGTTAAGAAAGAAGATAAATATATTTTTAATAAGAAACATGAAGGAGAGAAAGAAATTTATTTAGATTCTTATCTGCAACAATTTTTAATGAGAAATATGAGTGATATTAGCGAATAGTTATAGATTATTTAAAAGGGCGAATATTTAGCTATAAATACTGCTATAATTAAGTATATTAAGTAAATAAATTAAGTAAATAATTAAAACAATAATTAAAACAATAATTAAAACAATAATTAAAACAATAATTAAAACAATAATTAATTAAATGAATTAAATTAATTAAATGAATTAAATTAAAATTCCAAAATTTTTTTTCTTTAGCCATATTATAACAATGGGAGGAGGTTTAATGCAACTCGTAGCTTATGGCGCTCAAGACGTGTATCTGACGGGTAATCCTCAGATTACTTTCTGGAAGGTGACCTATCGTCGTCACACAAACTTTGCGATGGAGTCAATCGAACAAACTTTTAACGGTCAAGCCGACTTTGGTCGCCGCGTGACTTGTACTATTAGCCGAAACGGTGATTTGGCTTACCGCACCTATTTGCAAGTAACTTTGCCCGAAATTAACCAAAACATGAAGGGTACTTTGGATATGGGTGTCTGGGCCCGTTGGCTAGACTTCCCAGGAGAACAGATGATTTCTCAGGTTGAAGTAGAAATTGGAGGTCAACGTATCGACCGGCAATATGGAGACTGGATGCATATCTGGAATCAGCTTACTTTGTCTGCTGAACAGCAACGCGGTTACTACAAGATGATTGGTAACACCACCCAGCTCACCTTCATCTGTGACCCGTCTTTTGCCGCCGTGGATGGTCCTTGCGCCTCGGGCGCCCCCGTCCAAGTGTGCGAACCCCGTAACGCGCTTCCCGAAACCACCTTGTATATCCCCTTTCAATTCTGGTATTGCCGTAACCCTGGGTTGGCACTGCCTTTGATTGCCTTGCAGTACCACGAAGTTAAAATCAACTTGGATATTCGCCCAATTGATGAGTGCTTGTGGGCCGTAAACACTCTGGATTGCACGCCAGGTAAAAATGTTTCAGTCAAGTCGGTCACTCCTTACAATCAATCTTTAGTGGCGGCTTCCCTCTATGTTGACTACGTCTTCTTGGATACCGATGAGCGTCGCCGTATGGCCCAGAACCCCCACGAATACCTCATTGAACAGTTGCAATTCACTGGTGATGAGTCCGTGGGTTCTTCCTCCAATAAGATTAAGTTGAACCTCAATCATCCTTGCAAGGAACTCATCTGGATTGTCCAGCCTGACGCCAACGTCGACTATTGCGCTTCTCTTAGTTGCAATACTATGCTCTTCAAGACGCTCGGTGCACAACCCTTCAACTACACGGACGGTATCGATGCTTTGCCCAACGCTATCCATGCGTTTGGTGGTGCAAACGCCATTGCGGCCACTACCGGTTCATATATTGATGCGTCGGGTCTCTTTAATGACCCCGGAGCGGTGGATGTAGACACGGCGGGCTACTGGGGCTATGATAGTGCCGGCGGACATGGACCCACTCAAGGCGGGTTTGATAACGGTCTGATTGGCGGCGACGCTGTTAATGGGAATACTGGAATTCGGGTTGGTGATGGTGGAGGTGCCTTGGTCAACTCGGGTGTCTCCGATGCCGGCACATTTGTGCTCGCCGAGACCTCCCTCGATATGCACTGCTGGGGTGAAAACCCCGTCGTCACTGCCAAGCTTCAGCTTAACGGCCAGGACCGTTTCTCGGAACGCGAAGGTACCTACTTTGACTTGGTTCAACCTTACCAACACCACACTCGCAACCCCGATACGGGTATCAACGTCTACTCGTTTGCTCTTCGCCCTGAAGAACATCAGCCATCGGGTTCGTGCAACTTTTCGCGAATTGATAATGCCACTCTTCAGCTGGTCTTGTCAAACGCCACGGTTGCTGGTACCAACACGGCGAAGGTGCGTGTTTATGCGACCAATTATAACGTTTTAAGAGTTATGAGCGGCATACCCGAAGCTTGTGCCGAACAGTTGGCTGCCAGATTAGTTATTTGCTTACTAATTTGGATAAACAGTGTAAAGCAAATATGTGTTTTCAATCATGTTGTAAACGCATTATGTAACCAGCTAGTCTCGTTCTGACTAATGAACGAGGCAACATTTCTAAATTGCGGGAACATCCTTAAAGCCTTTTCTACTACTTCTTCTTGTGAAAACATAAAGAATACCCAGGGTAACGACCTCGGGCATAGTAATAACGAAAAGGATTGGACAATCTGCAGCCAAGACCCTAAGTGCGCTAATGCAAGCATATGGGAAAGGTTCAGAGACTATAATGGAGTGGGTTTGAGGGAGTTAGCAACTTCCAGTGATAACTTAAGGGATAGTCCATGCTTCAGTTGAAAGATTGAGGTCGCTATAGGTGAACCCGGGGCGGGTTAGCTTATAGCAATTAAGACGATATATCGTCACAATATTTTATTATTTTTAACAAACACAAAAACAAACAAACACAAATAAAAAATTATAATATATATTTTATATTATAATTGAATTACAAGTAAAGAGCATTGTGTATACTACTTTATATAACACAATGGACACAGACAATCTTACACACTTAGCACGATTTAAACATGTACGGCCTCATCCATCTTATATCGCAGGTATGATAGATGGCGATGGATGCGTCTTTATTCGAAAAATAACCCAGGGTTACCAATCTGGTATAAGTATTACTCAAAGCAGGACGAATGTATTGCAAGTAATACGCTATCATTTCGGTGGTAGTATCACTACTTCTGAAAAGAGAAATAATAAAGTTGAGGACAAATTAGATGATACAGGAGAATTTTATCATAAACATAATGTAAGAAATCAATATAATTTAATGATTAGAAGCAATGAATATGCGATGTTGTTAGAATATATAAGACCTAGTATAATTATAAAACAGCAACAATTAGAGTGTGTACGTGATTTTTATAAATTAGTAGATATACCAAATGTGGTAGATGATAAAGAAGTGTTATATAAAAGATGTAGTGAAACAAATAAACATAAAAACATGGATGAAGTTAATTTATTACGAATGAATATTGAATATATCCAGGGGTTGTTAGATGCGGAAGGTTGTTTTTATATAGATAAAAATAATACAAATAAAAATAATACAAATAAATTTAAAATAACTTTAACACAAAAAAACCACCCTATTGTACTAGAAAAAATAAAAGAGTTTTTAGGATTTGGAAAGATTGAAAGCAAGTATTGTTTAACAATAAGGAAAAAAACAGACTGTTTGACATTTATTTCCCTGGTTAAACATGGACTAATAGTCAAATATAACCAAGCGGTGGCCTTTGAAACTTATCTTTTAACAGATGATATCAGTATAAAACAAAACATGTATAAACTATGCAATGAAGAGAAACATAAAATAGAGAAATTTGATGAAATTAATTGTAACAGTGGAGGAAAAGAAGCCTTTAATGAAACACTTCGGTTAAGAGATTTGAAAGACAAACTTTGTAAAGAAATTAAATTAAAGCAAGTGTATAAGGAAAAATCTGAAAAAATGATGGGGGAAGGTAATCATAATTTTGGTAAACCTAATCCAGTTGAAGTTCGCAAAAAAATGTCAACATCCATTAGAGACGCCAAAAATGGTATTAGTGATGAGGTAATTTTACAAGTGAGAACATTAATTAAGGCAGGTAAATTAAATAAAGAGATTCAGGAATTATTGAATTTACCAAGACATACCGTGACCAGAATTAAGAATGGTAAAACTGTTTGTAGAACGGAATGTAAGCTTGAAAAAAAACCATTAACAAAGGAGGAACAGAATATAAAAAAACGGAAAATACATTTGGACGAAATATTGTTGGTTATCGAGAAGACGATTAAAGATGAAAAACCCATGGCTATATTAGAGCAATTAGACGCTATTAGACTTAAGAATAATATTAAAAATGATTTAACCGTGGATATTATTAAAAATATACGTCGAGATATATGTCACGGTGAATTGCCTTTCTATCCAGCCGAAGTACCAGAAGAAACGTATGAGCGGTATGAGAAATTAGTTACAACTTATTATAATAATTATAAAGTATAAAGTATAAAGTATAAAGTATATTTATTATAATAAATAATATGAATAAAGAGAAACAAACTTTTCTTATAGTTAAAAAAGACCGCAGGGAGAGAAAACGCACAACTAAACGCGGGATTACTGGGGAAGAAGTTATTTTTATTTTTGAGAAAATATTAGAAGGTTGGAAAACTATTAAAATTTATAATACCATGATTCAACAAAATCCTCAATCGGGTCTTGATAAGAAAAAAGTAGAAGTTATTTCTACTGGTAATAGTAAAGTGTTTGAAAGTGAACTCGCCGTCGAACGGCATAAATATTATTTAGCCTTACGCGAAAAAGTCTATGCATTTCATGTAGTAAATAAAGTAAAGTAACATATATTATATATTATATTTTTTTATTCATTAAACAATACATTCATATTTCTAACCTCCGGTTTATTCTCTTCCGTGTGAAACAATTTGGTGAGTAAATCGTTCTCTCTAAACCGAATACTATAATCATGTTGCAATTTATTCCGACCGACGCGCCCCATGGATTGGATACATTTTTCTTGGCTCATATGACCCAAGTCTTTACTAATATAACCATGACAGAACTGATAGTTTGTTCCGTAAATGAAATCAGAATTGGCGATAATTAAATATAATTTCTGTTCTTGCGCTAATTTTTTCATCAATTCAGTATACCGGTCACTGGTGTGAGAAGAGAATACCCCGATACCCATCATGAGTAACAATTTCCAATGGTCTTCAATGTCGTCAATCTGCATAATCTGTTCTACGTAGTCTTCCGATACATTGCTCGTGAAAGGTTTGTTTGATAATTCATCATTATTATATATATGAGTCGCATGCTTATAGAGATGCTCGGTCGTATTTGGGATATATTGCGGACTCAGTATAACCATCTTCATAGAGGCTTGTAATTGTTGAATATGTAACAATTTCTTGCGTAATTCTGGACTCATACGGTCCATATTACCTTCTTTATTCTCTTTCCCTTCATCTTTGATAGTATCGTCTTCAAAATCTTTCGTCTTTCGGGCGATTTTTTCATTTAAATCCGTATTAAATTCAATCGCTTTCATAATATCGCTTATGACTTGCTCGGGAATATGTGCCTCTTGGATATAGAACTTGGCGATTTTTTCCACGTTATCCGCTAAGAAGATGGTCGGGCCATCGGTTAAAGTATGAGCGTCTGTAGTGACAATATGGATATTTGAGACGTGTTTGGGTTTACGGGACGCGACCATATGCTGATAGATGGTCGTCCACAGTTCGGGCTTGAGGTTACCCAATAATTCCAAGTAATATAATTTAATATTATTCATATTAATGGTTTCTATGGTGGGAAATTGTCTCTCAAGGGCGAAGCGACTGCTGGTTATAAAGGTGTGTTGTCCAAGACTTGCGGGCTGTCCTGCCTTTGCGGGCAAGGACCCGTCACTTTGGGTCACGTATCGAATGAACTTGAGAACCTCTCCCAAATCCATATAACGTAGCAGGGTTTTATAGTTTTTACAATGTTTAACGATTTTCTGTATTTCCGCGTAATCAGTGCTCAGATAATGGGGCATTTCTATAAACCCTTCCTTGTTAATGAGCGGAATCGTTTTCTTGCAATCATAACTGACAATATCATGTACTTCTGCATTTTCGAAATTTCCACAGAAATCCTTGATGGTATTAACTAATTCACTGCGTTGCGGTAAAGTCGCAGAGGAGAGCACGACATTGGGAATAATGTTTTTCGTCCAATTGTCTTTGATAATTTTATGAAACTCGTGCGTGTCATAATCAAGAGTAATGGTGGGTTCATCCCAGTACAAAATAATATTCTCTTTGGGGTTAAAAGCTAACATATAATACATTGCTGGTAAATAGGATTGAATATCACTAATCATAATTTCGACTTTATCGCCGACCGAATTGTCGACTTTGCCAATCCCCCCACTTTTTTTATTCACGGAATATTCTTTGGCAGCGTAATAATGGAGGCGAATATCTTCGGCGTCATTACACCCAAAGGCAAACGCGACTTTCTTCTGTGAGGAGATGGCCGCTTTGGCTAAGGCGAGTCCCACGTGGCGCGCGGCACAGACAAAGATGATGCGATGTTTCTCGGCTAAACCCAGCGGTGATAAAGTTTTACCAGTTCCAGTGGGGGCAATATATAAAATCAGTTTTGGTTGGGGTTGTTTACATAAGGTGAACAGTTGTTTTTGGTGGTCATATAAAGTTTCGTCGGCGTATTGTAATAAATAAGGATTTTGTTCGATGATTTGTTGGCCTCTATAGACTAAGTCGATTAGATTAACACGCGGTTCAATTGTGTGTAAAATCGCGCTTATGGTTTTCAATAATTGCTGATTGACTAACTCGACCTTATAGGTGAGGAGAATTTTCAAGGTATAATAGGTATCGTAACAATTTTTGGTGCACTCCTTACACATCTGCTTTAATAAATTTAGCAAGACAAATTCGAATAACTTGTCTTTGGGGTCCCGCTCTTGCTTGGGGTCCCGCTCTTGCTTGGGGTCCCGCTCTTGCTTGTGGTCCCGCTCTAGCTTGTCATCCCGCAACAGCTTGTCATCCCGCAACAGCTTGTCATCCCGCAACAGCTTGTCCATATTATTCAATCGTATAAGGTCTGCTTTCTTCATAGCCTGTTCATTTGATTTTATTTCGGTAAAAGGCATTGCAAATTTCACATGTAAACGTTTAATCTCTGCTTGTAAATAGCGAACATATAGATAAGTGTCAATTTGTTCGCTAAAAGCTATCTTCATATATGTCAATAACGATTGCGTCGGGTTGCGGTGTAAATTTACATTATGATAACCAGCGCAAATCAAGTCATAAATTCGCTTGTCATCGGCAGAAGCGGGGACTTCAATTGTAGTCCATTCGGCTTTGGTGAGTTTGCGTTGAGTAAGGTCCATGCTGAATTGAGATGTGTAAATGTAATACTATAATATAATAGTCTACTTATTAAATCAATTTAATAATTAATTATATGATATTATAATATAAAATTGAATTGAATTAAACCCAAACATATAATAACATATAACACAAAGATAATGGCTGACATCATGTATTGCGATAATATGTTTAACTTAAGAAATTCAACTAATATACTCCAGGAAGATATAGCATTCAGTATCGCGTATAATACAGCTTATGCGAACATTATGTTGAAAATGTTATTTTTGGCCTTTCTCACCGTGTGTTTTTATGCTAGTCACATAAAAACTATTCCTAAAAAAAGAGGCCCGACGATTATCTCCATCGAGGGCAATATTGGCACCGGTAAATCTACGTTTATTGATAAATTGCAAGACTATTTTCAACGCATTAATACCGACCTTAAAATTGGCTTTATTCCTGAACCCGTTAACATTTGGAACTCGGTGACAGACGATGCAGGGGTAACTATTCTCGAAAAATACTACGACAATCAATACAAGTATGCCTTCCCCTTTCAAATGATGGCGTATATTTCGCGCTTATCAATTATGCGCGAAGCTTTGAAACAAGATTACGATTTTATTATTATGGAGCGAAGCATGTTTACGGATTGTGAAGTGTTTGCCAAAATGCTTTACGATGATAAGAAAATCGAGTCAATTGAATATAATATATATAAGAAATGGTTTGATGAATTTATAAATGACTTTCCCGACATCTGGCACATCTATATTCAGGCGGACCCGACAGTGTCGCAGACCCGGGTATTGAAACGGGAGCGTAGTGGCGAAAATATTCCGTTGAGTTATTTAGAAAAATGTCACGAATATCACGAAAAATGGCTCTTGGAGGGCGAGAATGAACCAGTGTTACTTTTGGATGGGAATAAAGACATGAATGAGGGTGAATATACTGAATGGCTCGCGCAGGTGGAAGAAATTATTCGGAAGACAGCCTGAGCAGTAAAATGTCGTATTGGGGGAGATGAGAATAAAAAATATATTTTTTTATATATATTTTTTATATATTTTTTATATATATTTTTAATATTTTTATATGTTATAATAAGCGCTTCGTAAATTGTTGGATACCTTTGTATTTCAAAATATCGCGCTCTTGGGTGGTCGTTGCAAACAACTCTTTCCCGTAAATATCTTGTAAAAGCAACCATTCAAATAAACCCCCATTATAAATAAATACATTAGAAAAGCCTAAAGCGATTAATTGTTCGTATTTTTTATGGGGGGTGGAATCTTGTGCATTCATGCCATAGACGAGAATCTTAATATGCTTATTGGATTTTAAATATGTATTTAAAATTTCTTCTTCACTACTCAAGGCTACCGTACCCTGGATTAAACATTTTTGTAAGTTTTCATGCAACGTGTTAATAATAATGTAGTCTTTATTTGCATTGGCTGGGTGCATATTAATGGCGGAGTGCATATTAATGGCCGTGTGCATATTAATGGCCGTGTGCATATTAATGACCGTGTGCATATCTTCAAAATTGATGTATTTATTGGAAATGGAATTTCCCATTACTTTATAAGGAAAAATTTATATTTAAATTCTAACTAACTACCTTTTAAAAAAAGGTAGAGCCAAAACACACTTTTTTAAAAAGTGTGGCAAAACTACCTTTTAAAAAAAGGTAGAGCCAAAACACACTTTTTATGCGAAGTAAAGATAAAGTGTGGCAAAACTACCTTTTTATGCGAAACAAGTATAAAAGGTAGTTTGTCTGCTATTTTATGGCTGTGGGGTATATAATAGCTATCTTGTGAATATTTATCACAAAGTTTTACTTGCATATTAAGTTTAATTCGTTTTTTGCTTTTGTTGTATAATATAATAATAATATAATTCATTAAATTATATTATTTTTTTATATATTATTATTTTGTAAATGTATAATGATAGTCCATGAGATGGACGTGAGTTAAAATTCTCTGTCTTAGAGCAGGGGCTGAAATATTTGCCTCCTTTGCCGCCTCCGCAATGGTTTTAAAATGTATTTTTTCACCAGTAGAGCAACATACTTTTGTAACAGGTTGTTCGTTATACTGTTCTTCCTTTGAAAACCCCGAATACCTCCATAAAAACCCTTGACAAACTCTTTTTTCTCTCAAGGCAATACCCACCGCGGTCCCCGTGGTTAACCCTAACGAACGTCCGGCAGCTTCAATACTTTCATGTGTATTGACAATTTCTCCCGTGTCTTTGTTAATTTGGTCGATTGACCGTTTGGCTTTTTTCACTTGTGGAACTTCCGGGTCTATATAGTTTTCTTTAGTATGTGGGAGCGACACATGTTCATTTTTTATGATGCTTAATAATTTTGGCAAGTCCGTTGCTGTCTCATCTAATAATTTTTCTAAATTTACTACAATATCTACGATTGTTTTCACATTTTCATAAGAACCTTCAAATTTATTATTACCCATTAAGGTCATCGTTTGTTTTAAGAGAAATATCATATTTTTCTCGGCAAAGGGAAATTTTACAATAGCCTTGCATTTTAATTCTCCTGTTGGATATAATTGTTTTAGATTTGTTTGAACGTTTTCAAAATCTTTTTGTCGAGTGATAGAACAAATAAAACGCATATTTTCATATTCAAACACATATAGAAAATATCCATACTTACAAATTGTATAGTTACAAGCTATTTTATTTTTTGATACCAAGGTAATATCATTCGTGCTATTACCATTATAATTTTCCAATTTCTGTGAAAGTTCTGCAATGTGTTTATCTTTATTCTCCTGGGCTAATGTTAATTTATTATTTTCTTCTTCTAATAGAGCGTTTTTCTGTAATAAAATATTATAATTCTCCAGGTTGTATTCATTCTGTTTTATTATATCTTTGATAAATTCTTCAACTTTCGCCAAAGTAAATTCTGTCTCGTCAAGGGCTAATAATTCGCGATGAGTTATATTATCACTTGTGGTGATTGACCTGATTCTTTTTTTTAAAATCGGATGTTTTTTTATGAGGTTTTCAATTTCAATTTTATTCTTCACTTTATAGGCGGCATGTAAGATGAAATTATCGTAGGTTTTTTTATGGGTTGTAACCCGTTGATGTAAATCGTTGGATTGACCGAACTTTACAACTGTTTCATGATACATTTTATGACCTGGTATACCTAGCGTTTTATTATCTACTGTACCAATATAAATACATTGAGTATTTAATGGGAATTGTTCGATAATCGTTTTTTCTTTTAAGTGTTTTTTCTCTATTTCGACGGTTTGTACTACGGTTTGTAATTGTTCTTTTTGAATTGTCAATTGTTTTTTTAATTCATTAGTCTCTTCGCTTATAACCTCTTGAATAATTTGTTCCATTTTCAAAAAATACTCGTGGATTTCATCAGCTTTTTGAGTTTCAGATTTAATACAAAATAGTTTGAATGTTTTAATATTCAACATAAAAATTTCTTTATTTTGACCACCTTTTACATGTTTTGTTTGCTTTTGTTGCAACAAAAGTAATTTTTTATAATCAATATTTTCTTTAAAATTTTTTTCTAGTAAATTTTTTGCTTTAAACTTTTGAGTAAATCCTAACCATTTCCATACATTATCTAAATCAATAACAAAATCATGCACAGGATGATAATTAAAATAACAATAAAAACTAGATAAAAATAATTGCTGCTCAAACTCTGAAAAATTTTCTTTTATTTTTGTTAATAATTTAACATTATAATCACTTGATAATTTTGTGATAGGATTATTTTCAATTAGTTCGACAATATTAAATTCTTTTCCTTCCATGTTATATATAATATACATATAATGTCTTTAAATTGTTTATTATCGCTATTGTTTTTAATAAACTAAACCGATATTATTTATTTAAAATTGTACCGCTTTACGATACAGTAAAGCGATTAATTTTCATCTAGTAAAATCGCTTTACTGTATCGTAAAGCGATAATATTCCGCCCGTCAGCAGTCACATTTTTATCACAAAAAATAATTATATAAAGTATCCATCTACATATTTTTGCTCCTGAGGGCTCAGGAGCAAAAGTTTTCACTCATCATCAGTCACATTTTTATCACTCGAATAAAATATATAAAGTATCCATCTACATATTATCGCTTCACCTCAATGTGAATCAAAAACTTTCACCCGTCAGCAGTCACAGTTTTTGCCACACTTTTTTCTAAAAAGTGTAAAAGTGTAAAAGTGTCTAATTAAACTTCACCACAATCTCCACCTCCTCATTTTTGATGGTTTTAGATGCGGAAATCGATAATTCCTCGCGTTTTTTTCGCGTCTGTTGATTCACCGGCGTATTCTTCTTCTTTGCTGTGCTATTTCGGTTATTCATGTCCGTTTCAATCTCAGCATAATGCTCTTCAATATATTTAATCACATCATTTTCAAAACCCCATTTGAAAAAATTCAATTGTCCGATAGTGGTTTGAATGGACGTTCCGTCTTTATACGGAATATTTATTCTTTCCCATCGACAAAAAGGGTCAAAACGACGCTTATTGTATGACCGCAGTTTGAGTTTGTAATCCACGTACACCTTGAATCTTTTTCCCCTAGAGGGAATATCATAAACGGTGTAATATTTTTTGGCGTAATTTGTCGTAAACCAGTCGACAATGCGGAGAGAAATCGGAGCCATGCCGTTAATAATTGACAGCATTTTTTCCATATTCTCTCCCTCTTTATAAAAAGAAATTAGATTATTTAAGAGTAGCGCATTTTGGCTGGTATAAACCGAGGTCATATGTTAATAACTAAATTGGTACATTTAAGTAATTATATATATAATTATTCAATATATATAATTATTCAATCTATGTTTCGATATTAAAATTAGAATTTCGGGGTTTGAGAAATTCATCCTGGACTTGTAAATCATTAATATAATTATTACGAGGAAGAAAAGGATTTTGACTAATACTTTCAATCATACACCGTTCATTGAGTTTTGTATTTGCATCTTCTCTCTTATTACTAATTCGCATACATGATTCGGTACCGTCATCGAATAATAATTGTTTCATATTATTATAATCGGCCTTATTATCTGAAAAAATATATTTTTCTTTATCAGCTTTAAAAGATTGTTCATATTTCTCTCCAGTGGACCATTTAAATTCTTGAAAAGAACTCCACTTACTCTCGGTCAACTTACTCTCGGTCAACTTACTCTCCTCGGTCAACTTACTCTCGGTCATACAATACACTAATTTAAATTATTACATTTTATTACGCTACAAATTTATATGAAAACGTTTATTTACAGGGACTGCTTCTTTATTTTTGCTTAATATTAATTGTTTACATACTTCGCTAAATTTGTTTCTATAGAGCAGGGCAATGGAATTGTCGGGGTGCAAGGTCTCACAGATTAGTCCGTTCACATGT
>Ga0114966_10003335_pt1 | contig 14152 bp, 15 predicted proteins | sample M_130207_XF_Meta_FD_87029 | JGI IMG/M metagenome (GOLD analysis project Ga0114966, IMG submission 87029) | Freshwater microbial communities from Lake Montjoie, Canada to study carbon cycling - M_130207_XF_MetaG | ecosystem: Environmental > Aquatic > Freshwater > Lake | place: Lake Montjoie... | reverse complement strand
TTTAATCCTTGATCACCCATTAATCCTTTTAATCCTTGTTCTCCCATTGGTCCTTTATCACCTAATAATCCTTTTAATCCTTGTTCTCCCATTGGTCCTTGATCACCCATTAATCCTTTTAATCCTTGTTCACCAATTAATCCTTGATCACCCATTAATCCTTTTAATCCAGTTACCCCAGTTAATCCAGCTAGATTAACTATTCCAGCTAGACCCTGTGCTCCAGCTAGACCCTGTGCTCCAGCTCGACCCTGTGCTCCAACTGAAGTCTGAGAACTTCTATTTTTTGGAGGAAATAATGATATTGCTGACATTTAATCTATAAAAATATAAAATATAATATATTTGAATTTATATCTAAAATAATTCATCTATATATATCTATATAGTATAATGAGCTCTTATTCAAACTTTGATTTAAATATAGGAAATTATAGTAAAGCCGAATTAGAAGAAATATTAGAGCTGCCGAAAAATTATGATGAAAATGTTATCGAAATGAAAGAGGCCAAATTAAGACAAAATATCATGAATGATTTAAGTATTCCTTCGACAATCAAAACAAAAACCTTAGGATTTATTACTAATATTAAAAATGTTTTGATTCTAAACATTAATAATAAAAAATCAGACAATAATGTGAATGCGGGTTCTAAAATCGAAAGTCTCGCAAAAACGTATAAAAATGTTTATAACCTGGACAAATCCCTAGAAAAGTCTGATCTAACAAGTGCTGGAGGGACCTATATTATTAAACAGCCACCAACAGCATATGGTCAATCTAGTCCCAGTGAATTCTATCAAGGCACTATAAATCCTTTAAATAAGCGAATTTTAAGACAGAATATCAATATTGACACTCGATTTAGAGACAATTATTATGCTTCTCAATCATCTAATTTTCACCTTGATTTGCCAATCAGACTAACACAAGTTGTATCATTACAGCTTTCAGCATTAGAATTGCCCAGCACTTTTTACGCTATATCTAAGGTATTTGGCAACAACTTTTTTGTTATTTCTATACCTGCTGTCGAACCTCTCGTTATTACAATTCCTGACGGTAATTACACCTATTTGTCATTACAAGAATATATAAATACTTTCTTATCAACCGCACCTGTCCAATATCAAGCACTTCAATTCTTAACAGACATTAACACTCCCGATGGGCAGGGAAGTGGGGGATCCGGAAAAATGGTGGTTGGGTCTTTTAATGGAGACGTTCAATTTTCATTGAATTTCCAGACAGACAAATATGGAAATGAAGATAAACAAACACCATTGCCTTTAAAAATGGGTTGGTTAATGGGATTTCGAGGAGGTTATTATGAAAATAACACGACTTATGTATCTGAAGGTATCATTGATTTAGTTGGTCCTAGATATATCTATTTGGTTGTAGATGATTTCAACAATAATGTTAGTGATGGATTTTATGGCGCGTTTACGTCGTCTATCTTGAATAAAAATATATTAGCAAGAATTACCTTACAAGGCAGTGTATTTAGCATATTAGCACAGAATAATTTAATGTTGGTAACAACAGCTCGGCAATATTTCGGCCCAGTAGATATACAGAAGATGCAAATACAGTTACTCGATGAGTATGGTCGCATTCTAGATTTGAATAATATGGATTACAGTTTTTGCTTGTCTTTCCAGACGATTTATGATCTCTAAACATGGTATGCCTGTTTTGTCCCACCATCATATGCTACTGCCAGACCATTATCGAGCATATATTGATTGACATGTAGCTCTCCAACGTAAACATCCGCTAAAAGTCGCCCATATTTTTCATTTTTCACATTCTTAAGTGTAACCGTTTTACCCAGGATGAGTGCGGATAATTGATCTCGCGCTTTTAAAGCGGAAACTTTTTCTTCTTCCGTTTTGCCTTTTATTTCTGCGCAATCGATGCCATTTAAACGCACTGAGAAGCGATACAATGGCGATCCATCATAAGGCAAATGACCGGCCAGAGTAAAGGTATCGCCATCATAGACTTTAATAACCTGACCAGAATCAATGGGTGGAATAAATTGTAGAGTGTCTGACCATTGAATTTTTTTTGGTTCGTTTATCGGTTCTTTTATAGGTTCTTCTGTATTACCATTACAGCAATTAAATAGTTTATAAAACATGTTAAATATATATATATCAATAATTGAAATAATATAATTAAGGTAAATTTTATTTCAATTTTTATATAACATTAATTATGATTTAAAAATATTTTAAAAATATATAAATATGTCTAAAATAGCTTTTATTACTGGTATTACTGGACAAGATGGATCTTATTTAGCTGAATTGTTACTGGAAAAAGGATACATTATTTGGGGTATTATTCGCCGTTCATCTTCTATTAATACTGGTAGAATAGATCATATATTCGATAAATTAATTCTAAGATATGGAGATTTAACAGATAGTTCCAATTTATTAAATATTTTAACAGAAATTAAAAATACATATCCTGAACTGGATCGTGTAGAAGTCTATAACTTGGGAGCAATGAGTCATGTAAAAATATCATTTGATATGCCTGAATATACCTGTGACGTAGATGCCTTAGGAACGCTGCGTTTATTGGAAGCATGTAGAACCTGTGGTATTTTGTTATCTAAGATTCGATTTTACCAGGCATCTACTTCCGAAATGTATGGCAAGGTCTTAGAAGTCCCGCAAACTGAAAAGACCCCATTCTATCCTAGATCGCCATATGGAGTGGCCAAATTGTATGCTTACTGGATAACAAAAAATTACCGAGAATCGTATGGAATGTATGCTTGCTCAGGGATATTATTTAATCACGAGAGTCCAAGAAGGGGTCATAATTTTGTTACCAGAAAGGTAACGATTGCGCTAAACAATATTTTAAAAGGCAAACAAGATAAATTAGTCTTAGGAAATATTAATTCACTGAGAGATTGGGGGCATGCGAAGGATTATGTGGAAGGAATGTGGCGAATGTTACAGAAAGATGCGGATAAAGTAGATGACTATGTGTTAGCCACGAATGAATATCACAGTGTCAGAGAATTTGTTGAAAAGGCTTTTTTATTAAAAGGCCTTACTATTGGATGGACCAATGAAGGCGTAAAAGAAGTTGGATACGATATAAATACAGGAAGAGAGTTAGTATTTATATCGGATAAATATTTTCGACCAGCGGAAGTCGATGAATTGTTAGGTGATTCGACAAAGGCAAAGGAGGAATTAGGCTGGACCCCAACGGTAAAATTTGATGATCTAGTTAGAGAGATGGTGGAGGCGGATTGTTGTTAGATTGCGTTTTTCTCAATACCTATTTCATAGTCTAAAAAATCTAATTTAATTTTTTCATTATCACTATAATCAAGTATTTTATATTTTAATATATTTTCTGTAAAATAATTAGGTAAAATAACATTAAATATTTTTTTAAATAATTCTTTAAATAAAATTTCCAATAATTTTGTTGTAGGATGATTGTAAGTATGAAAAATAATTTTTTTATTAATATTTAATTTTATATATTTAGATACATCGTAAAATTTGTAATATTCGCACCAATATATCAATTTATTAATATTATCATTTTTTATCTTAATATAATCGTTTATAGTATAATTATTAGTATTATACAAATGTTTAATATCATTTATATAGTAAATTAATGATAAATTTGGTATAGTGAATATTTTACATTCAGGTTTAATATTAAAATTTGTGTATATATTAGTTGAACATTCTTTTAATGTATTAATATATGTATAATTTTTTATACATTCACAAATTATTACATCTGAGTTTTCTATAATATTTTTCATATTTTGAGTAGGATATTTATGTAATTGTTGAATTATGTGAACTGCTACTACATTAATACCTAATTGCCAATTATTAAAATATGGCATCAATAAAAACATTTCTTCTAACCAAATAGCTAAACTAATTCCTCTACAAGAAGTTATAAAAGTTATATTATAACTTCCTTTTTTTATACAATATATGTCGTTAGTATTTAATTTACTAATATAGTTAAATTTATTAAAATAATTATCCATATATAATTATATATGGATAATTATTATACAGATTTATGTAAAATAATGGCGCATTATGGAAGTGATAAAGGACATCCAATAAAATCTTCAAGAATACATGATTATACTTTATTTTATCATAGTATTTTTAAAGAAATAAAAATTAATCACCTACGCATTTTTGAACTAGGTTTAGGAACAAATAATACTAATATAAAATCTAATATGGGATCAAATGGTAAACCATGTGCATCATTATATGGATGGAGACATTTTTTTCCAAATTCAAAAGTTTTTGGAGCAGATATCGATAAAGATATATTAATTACATTTCCAAACATTAAAACATATTATTGTGATCAAACAAATCCAAAAATTATTAAACATATGTGGGATGAACCTTTATTAAATGAAAACTTTGATATAATAATTGAAGATGGTTTACATACATTTGAAGCAAATGTATGTTTTTTTGAAAATTCTATTCATAAATTGAATGAAAATGGATATTATATTATTGAAGATATTCATGATAGCAATATTAACTTATTTTATGATAAAATAAAAAAATGGGAAATTGTATATCCTAATTTAACATTTAATTTTGTATTAAATGCTTATATGAACAGAGATGATAATAATTTACTAGTTATTCATTATGAAATATAATTATATAGAATTTCTTACGTCTATCAAATTATTTGGATTCATTTCATGAAAATGAATGCCCCATTTTTTACATAACAAACTTAACACACTTTGATCATGTCTATTCTCACGAAAACTTATGTTTTCAGGGCCCAAAATACTAGAACTATCAGTAACTATTCTTTGATCTTGCACATATGTTAGCCATTCACCAACAAATCTTATCGGATTAAATGATTTTCTTAAAAGAATGAATCCAGCCCAAACTTGGTTAGAATTTATTACATTATTACGAAAATTGTCTTCATGTCTTATATTCATTAGCGTCAACGCGTCAAACTTTGTCCATTCTTTTTCAACATGGGGTCCACCATTTGGTTTATTTTTATAAACACCAATATTTTTTCCTGTTAAAACATCATATTCAAATTGTCTTATATTTTTTAACCATAAATACTTACTATCATTGTAGCATAAAATATCTCCTTCTTCGATTTCTAAAAGTTTTTTAATAATGACATATGGTTTCCAAATCCAATAACCAGATCCTCTAGGTTGATTTAAAATATGGGCATTTTTTGCCTTAAAATAATCATCTATATCATTCATTGTATATATTTTTGCTGTATCAAATCTTCCTACTTCTAATGCGGATTTCACATTAGCTTCAGCAAATGACATATGATCTGGGGTAGCAAATGTAATAAAATGATATTTAACCATTAATATATAATTTATATATTATTAATATATAAATTTGTAAACTTATTAGATATAAATTTACAAATTATATTTATATAATATTATTGACCAGATAATGATAATTACTTTAAGATAATATAGTATAATTAAATGGTATTTTATTCGTTACGGAACAATATCGACTAAACCCGGTTACATGTTCATAAACAGACAACGCAAATATCGCATTGCTATAGCTCATTAAATAAAAATCTAATAATGTATTCATTACGCCGTTTGATTCAGTCGATTTTAAGCATTCTCCGCCTAAATGCTCTATTTTTTTATTTATAATGTAAAAATTTGGATACGATTTCAAAGCTATTTTTAAAATATTTGAATCGCTTATTATTAAATATTTTTTACCAGGAACAATTAATCTATTAATATGATTTTTTACTTTATTTATAAATTCAATATTCATTGGTTCTAAATTTGTTAGATATTGATCTCCACTTCTTATATGAATTGTAGCATATGTATTACGAACTAGATTCATTTCATTTAAAGTGTTATCTATATATTGTTGCATAAATGAGTTAGGTCGTATCATATTTTTTATTTTTTCTCTCCCAGTATCTAAAAAATTATAAAATATAGGAAAAGCATTAGTAAAAAAAGAAAATGTATCAGAAGTATGATGATTATTTATTTTATCTATTATTTGATTCGCGAAATCAATATCTAAATGCATATTTGGATTTTGCCACAAATGCGCTGGTCTATTTTGACCTAATATGAATTCTACATTATCATAATTAATGACAGATTTTTTTCCAGAATTTTCTATATATTTTGATATAGGATGATTTGAAACATCTAATTCAAATTCTATATTCAATAAATTTGATAGTTGCATTGTAAAAAAACATCCTCTTATAAAATCACCTATTCCTGGAGATGGACTATTTATATATTGTAACTGATAAACGCATACTATTTTTTTTATATTTTTATTAGTTATTTTGTTTAAAGGCATATTATAATAATATAATATTTAATATTATAATCTCGCTATAAACTAAGTATAACATAATGGCACATATATTTAAATCTATTCCAGCCAAACCGGCATTTGGCACTTTAACTCAAGTTGTTTACCAAGGAGATTATCTTTCCAATAAAAAAGCAAAATTAGCTTACTGCGCGAATCGCAATAAATCAGTTAGTTGTGGTAAACTGGTTAAATCAGGCAGTTATGATCAGTTTAATTTATATAATAAAGGGCGTTATTTGAATGCCTTAGACAAAGGATGTATTTTGCCATTCGACAAAACAAATTTGATCGTAGGTCAGTATACAAAAATGAATTTGACTTCCGTTTGTGTTGTTGGCAATGGCAATCCATGTTCTCTAATCGACAGCTGTGTTAGTTGTGAAACTCCAGCAAAAATAGATGCCAGTTCTACTGTTACTGAACCATTTTATCAAATAAATACAATCGATCCTCTTGGACAGTTATTTGGCAGAGCGCAATGTGGTATAAATAATTTTACAAGATATATGGTTTATAGTCCACCAACAAAACATTATTGAAATGCTTTTATTTGATAAATGGATAGAAAGATTATGCCTGCCAAATAAGATATATAAATATAGATGTTATGATAATACGATATAAATTTATATCATAACTTTTGTTTTGATTTATAGTTATACTTATAGTTTGTATTTTATTGTCGTAGGTTTCAATGTCTTGCTGATTTTTAGAATTTGTTAGCATGTTCGCCTCTGTGTCAAAATACTGATTCCATCCTTTTTCATTTGAATTATCTAAATTTTCTGTATTTAAAGATATCAAATAATTTTGATATGTTTGATATGATTTATATGTTAATGACATGATTTGAAATATTTAAATAATATAAAGTAATATTATTTAAATAATATTCAATTTTAATTTGTTAAATAAAAATCATTTATAAAGCATTTTATAAGCCTTTCTGGCAATATCTTTGTATTTTCTGGCACTTTTATTTCGAGTTCCGGTAATACTTTCGTATTCTCGTGCTCGAGCATACGCCGCATGTAAACCCTGTTGGTTAATTCTACACGTATTTTTGCTACAAATTGGGAATGATTTTTTGGGACCCAAGAAGCATTTTTTTCCGCATTTTTTAAGCATGACGGTTCTTTGTTTCAAGCTAGGTTGCGCCTTTTTCCAACCTCTTAGATATGCCCCTTGCCCCTTAATTCCTGTTTTTAATTTTCTGGTTTTATTATACATTAAAATATAAATATATATATTATATTTATATTTTAATATGAATGAAACCATAATTTTAGGTATAGATCAACTAACAACGAGTGAAAATGATACCTCAGATGATAATAATATTCCACAATTATTACATGATAAAGATATTTTGTCTAAGTTAGAATATGGTATTAATAGTCATGATAGTAGTGATAGTAATGGTAACAGTAACAGTAACCGTAATAATACAAAGAAACCAAAAGTCAATCCCGTAACCGTATTAAAAAATTATTTACCTGATGATGATGATAACAATTATCACTCAGAAGACGAAAATCTAATCACATTGACAGACAATATTCGTTTAAAAGACATATCTGTATTTAAAAAATTAGAATATAAGGATGTAGAGCATAAAATAGATAAGGCATATTTCGATATAAACCACAAATATAGTAGCGCACTAGATATTTTGGCGAGCTATTTAAAGGGACAAAAGATTATTTATATGGAATCTAAATTTTACTGTGAATCGCAATTAAATTGGTATATGATGCCAGCAATATTATTTTCAACAGTAGCGACCGTATTGTCGTCATTTATGAAAAATTATAATTGGGGAGCATTATTTATTGCAGCGCTGAATGGCATTATAGCTTTTTTGTTAGCAGTAGTAAATTATCTTAAATTAGATGCCGCGTCAGAGGCACATAAAATTTCATCCCATCAGTATGATAAATTACAAAGCACGGTTGAATTCACGTCTGGATCAGTATTGTTATTTCGATATAATGATTTACAAAAAATGGAATATCGAATGGATCAAATTAAAGAAGATATTAATAAAGAAAATGATGAAACAATTCATTTAAAAGGTAAAATTGAAACAAAGGGTCTAGAAATCGAAAAAGAAATGAAACAAAAATTGGATGATGTGGAGAAGAAAATTGGAGAGATAAAAGATACCAATCAGTTTATTATTCCCAGACGAATTCGATTACGATATCCAGTGATTTATAATACCAATATATTTTCAGTTATAAAAAGAATAGATGATCAACGTAAAAAAACCATTACGGATCTAACAAATGTGAAGAATGAAATCCGATATTTCTGCCATTTGAAATATATTTATGAAAATGAAAGCACTTGCGGTTCGAACAAGGAAAAAATCAAAATAATTGCCAATATATTAATTAAATTGTTTAAAAAGAAACGTCATTTGTTAAGAGAGATAATATTATTGAAGTCAGCTTTTTCCATAATAGACCAGATGTTTCACAAAGAGATAAAAGATGCGGAAGAAAAAAGAAGCAGTTTTTGTTTTGAAGATTATAATTCGAATTATAAAAACCCAGAAGAGATGAATGACTTTATTAAAAACCTAATGGATCCATTCAATAACTGTATAGTTCAAACTAACAATGATTTCGATAATTATTATGAGGAATATTATAAGTTGTATGATATAGAGCAGCCAGAGATAGCTGATTTAGCGCCACCGGCTTCCTTGTCGTTTCGAATGCCGTTTACTAGGGGACACGGTCATGCGACCTAAGGGGTATAACCATATGAGTAGTAGGTTCTTCCCTACACGCCATGTAGGACGGATATATAAATTTTTAGTGATATGCATTTTTTGATGTAGAACAAAAAAATTGAAATACTTTGATGCTTTATAGTGAGTAGTATATTTCTTAAACACTTACTTCCAAAGCTTTAAAATGAACTCAATGATTAACACTGAATTTAACTGCGCTTCTAGCGTATTTTGTGTAGAAAATGACCTGGTAAAAAGACAGAAGAAAGACAACAAATCGCATGGAAAGATCGCTGCGGACCAAATGGAAGCCCGAGAGAAGAAAATTGCGGAGAAGATTAGCCAGCTGCCAAAGAAAATGCGAGCAAAACTGGCAGAAAATGTTGAAATCGCAGTTCAACCAGGTAAGACTAAAATTGCTCCTAATACTAAAGTATTTCATAATAGGCAAAAACTGACTCAAAACGCGCTTATGGAAGACTATGAAGATGAGTGTTTGGCAGAAGAAGATGCGCACAATGAAGCAGTTGTCGAAGCATACGATCAAGCGTATGAAAAACACTGGGCTCAATATATTGAAGCGATGAATGAAGAAGCACGATATCAAGCGTATCTGGACAAAAAGTATCAATGGGATTTCCCAAAAAAAAATATGTCAGAATGGGATTTGATGTTTTTGAAGGACGAACTCGATGGATATGAAGCAGAATTTGACGCAAGGCACCAAGAAAACGAGCAATTATGGAAAGTAATTTACGAAGACCACAAATATGAACTAGAACAATGCCGTTCCGATTGGACTGCGAAGGAACTTGAATTCTTCCAAGAAAAAGTGGACGAATATGAAGCGGCTCACGGTATCAATCAGAAAAGTGTCCCCGAAGCAATGTGGCTCGAATACGGACTTACTAAAGAGCAATACGAGGCACATCAAGAATATTTGGAAAATTGCGGTGATTTAACGGCTTTCTATTTGGAGCACGATTATGCTAGCAATCCGGATTATGAAAATCGTTTAAAAGCTGAGATCAAAAAATTCGAGGATGAATGGAACGCTCAAAAAGCGGCAGCTGAAATCGCAGAAGACAATAATGACTGGTGGATGGATGAAAAATATGCGAAAGAAGCAGCAGAAGATGATGCCCTGTGCGTTGCTCAAGAAGACGAGTCTGAAGCAACCTTTGAAGATTGGCTCGAAAGAAAAAAAGAGGAGGAGATGGACAATTGCCGACAGGAAATGCGCGAATTCCTGAATGATGATTATTAAGTAGCGTAGAGTATAGTAGCGTAGAGTATAGTAGAATTTGTATTTAAATAATGTATAGTATTAACTTGTAATTAATCTTGTTTATTTAGGTTCTCAGTCGACTTTTCTTTAAAAAGGTAAGAAAATATATACTATATTATTGTTTGTAACTAACATTTGTTTTTAGGTTTTTTCCTTTTTTCCTTTATTTTTTAAATAAGGAAACGCATTTGCCGAAATAAGGGAGGGGTCATAGGGGAGCGCAGTTCCCCTAAAAAAATTGAAATAAAAATTTATAAGTAATTCATTGTATTATTACTTATAAATCAATCAAACTTTAAAATGTCTTCTAATATTGAAACTTTAACTATTGCGGTTGCGGTTAGTGTCGCTGATAAAACTAAAGTAGGTGAAAATGAATGCCAACAGTGTAAAAAAATTGGTCACGAGAAGTCAGCATGTCCTTTAACGCCAGACAGCCCAAGAACAAAATCTATAAAATATAACCTTTACGCTACTGGCGGGTTCTATCAAGGCAAAAAATATTTTAAAGATGATTATCAGGGACAAGCGGAGTATTTACAAGATCAAATATTTAAAAAGGAAGTTTCAATGACGCCAGAAGAGCGCCAAGCGCACTTGGAAGAAATCGAGTATTTAGATGACGATTATATGTGGAGCAGCTTCGATTAACGCGTTAATAAAATATTTTGTAATAGGATCATTTAAAAAGGAAGGATCATAAGTCTGTGAAACGATGACCTTGGTTCCCCTAAAAAATTGAAAAATTATTTTTTATCTTAAAATAAAGTATTATCATTAACAGTTTATAAGATGCAATCTAACAATACCAATAAAAATAATACTGATTTAAATGGATTTAAATTAGTAGGCAAAAAGAGTAAAAAAGATAAAAAAGTGGAAGTAGTTGTAGCGGCAGCAGTTCCAGTTCCAGAGAAACAAATAATTGCCTGTGACTTTTGTCAAAGACCAGGACATATAAAAGATAAATGCTATAAATTTATTAGGGAACAATATAAACTAGAAAAGTTAAAGACAACTGAGTGTTCTTATTGCCACGCTTTAGGTCATGTCAATTTTGACTGCCCAGTCTCAAAAGCGAACGCAGAAAAGAAGGAGCAATTTATAAAGAAACAAAAGGAGAAGGAAGAGAAATTTAATTCGGACTTTCCACAAGCATTGTTGTCAGAAACAAAACAAAAAGATAATACAAATGTTGCGCTGAAATTCGCATGGGCGTCAGTTGCGATGGCAAACCGAGATCCTGTAAAAGTTCAAAAAATAGAAAGAGAAGAAACTGTTTTAAAAGAAGCCATAAAACGGATAGAGAAGAAACAGGCAGAGCAGGAAAAAGAGAGTAAAAAACAAGCAAAATTGGCAGCATCTAAAGAAAAATGGCTTGAAATTAGACCGGTTATTTTAGCTTTGAAAGTGGCGTTCCCGAAGACATGGATTTATAAAGTAGAAAATACTCAATATGATATAAAAGAAGCCAATCTTTTGCGCTACGAAGAAGATTGTAAAAGAGAAGAATTGGATGCCGAGGAAGAACGATTAGATTGGCAAGAAAATGAAAGGTGTCGCAAGGAAAACAGAGAAAATCAAGCAAAGAGAGATAAAATGTCTCAAGAAGAATTAGAAGAAGATTACAGACGGACAGAAGAAGATTGTGAAAATGCGATGGTGAATGAACAAAATCGAATGTTCTCTGGAATGTTTAGAGAACAATGTCGACCTAGAAGACATTGTATTTCTTGCGATGATTGGTTGGAAGACGCAAATCAAGGATCTGCGTGCCTTGGCTGTATCTTTCAGCTAGGACCTTACCCTATGAAAATTTAGATTAGATGATTTCGTTATAAAAATTACTTCTTTATAAAAATTTCTTTTTCTTTTTCATCATTTAATACTTGTAAAAGAGTATTTTTTGTTAGCGTGTATAGATTGTTAGTTATAGGCATTTTTCTTGATTTTAAAAAATCATCTGCTGTTCCATTTTCAATATTATTATCGATAAGAGCAATTCTTAATTCACATAATACTTCAAATGGGCATCCTATGGATTTATTAAGCATATATTTTTTGTTAGTATGAATAATATAATCTACATTGGCAAACCATATTGTTACTGAATTGTTTTTACATTTTTTTATTATTTCAGAGCGCATAATTTGAGCACTTGGAGTCCCATAGCTGAAATAATATAAAAGTATTTTGAATTTTACATCTTGAGGTAATGAAGCAATTAGATCTAACATAATTGACATATATTATTATTTCTAATACAATATTGATAAATAATAATATATTTTTGTGTCCGGGTTGGCGGATTCGAACCACCGACAGTGTGATGACAACGTTTAACTACTACAGTCACAAGCTCTACCAACTGAGCTAAACCCGGGCATATTATAATACTTAATTGTCTTTAAGTTGTTTTTTCGTTAATATATATAAATAATATATTTATAAAAATGTTAGAATTATTTAGGAAAAAAAATGTTAGAATTATTTAGGAAATTTAAATGTTATTTTTTTTAACATTTATTCGTATTTTAATTTAAAAACTTTTCTTTGTATATATATATATAAAATGGAATCAAAATATTTTTGTGGAATTTGTGGAACTAACCCTGATCAATTATCTCATCACAAGTCTCATTTACAGACCAAAAAACATAAAGACAACTGTGAACAATTTGTAATTGATATGAAAATTTTTTCATTAATATTCAGACAAGTAGATTTTAAAAAATGGCACATATCTGAATACGCAAGCTATATTATATCTAAATATACCGTAGATACAACAAATAAAATATTTGAGGACGGCATTATAGATGATATTAATATTATTAACGATGTAAAAAAATGGTTATTTGATAAGCGATTACAAAATGAAATTAAGTATGGTTGGGAACTTGATAGTTTTGATGGTAAACCACCTCAAAAATGTTATGAAGATGAACATAATTGTATATTAAATAGCTTTGCTAATAATGAATTTAAAAATTGGGCGATTAATAGAATTTTAAAATATAAAGAAACAATTCAAACTAAACCATCAAGACAAATAAATTCAAAAATATATTCAAGATCAGATAATCATTATAAATTACTGTTGTCAAGGCATATAAATATTAAATTTAATAAAATTAAAGACATTAGAAATGGATTAATAAATTTAAGTTATTTATCAAAACCAAATTATCTTTTACAAAAAGAAGATGACATGGAAATATATAATGATGAAGCTGTTAGATATAGTTGCTTATTATTTGACAGATTAGATACTCAAGATTCACTATATATAATATATAATGGACTTGCAGGATGCGTTGATATTGAAGAACATCCAGAAGAAAAAAAATTAAACACTTTTTATTTTTATAAAGAAATAGAAATTGAACATACAACTAAAATTTTAGATGTAATTAATTATGGAGAAACAAGAATTGAAAAGAAAAAATTATGGATGAGTTGTTATATGAATAATTTTCTTGAACATTTATATTATTTAGATGACATGAATAATCCTATTTATGAAAATAATATTCCATTAATCAATTATTCGTATATCCCAAATGAAGATTTTAATTATTTTATAAAAGAAACTTTAATTGAAATATTTTCAGGTTTAGTAACTCGAACAGCATATGTTATTAACCAAACTAATGGATATATATTTGTTTCTGAATGGAAAAATCCAAAAGATAGAATTGTTT
>Ga0114966_10003334_pt1 | contig 14155 bp, 13 predicted proteins | sample M_130207_XF_Meta_FD_87029 | JGI IMG/M metagenome (GOLD analysis project Ga0114966, IMG submission 87029) | Freshwater microbial communities from Lake Montjoie, Canada to study carbon cycling - M_130207_XF_MetaG | ecosystem: Environmental > Aquatic > Freshwater > Lake | place: Lake Montjoie... | reverse complement strand
TTATTTAATGCATAAATAAAAATTTAATATTATAATATATATATATATATATATATATTATAATGTCAAACTATGCTCCAATTAATCAAGCCGTATCATATGTAAATACTCATTTTTTAAATGAAAATAAGTATTCGTATGCAAATGCCAATATCGAACCTACCAGAACTCGTTCTGTAATAAGACCATCCGAAGTATATAATAATAAAAATTTAAAATCGATGTATCAAGATAATATACCTGATTTATCATTTAGTTCAACCCAAGAATATACGAACCAATATGCGTCATCTGATGCTACAAATGTCGCATCAATCACTCTAAGAGGGATGATTGAAGAAAATGAAATTAGTCGGCTATTTTTTTCATCGGAAAATATGGATCGATTACAAAAGAAAATAAAAATAGAAGTCTATGAAAGATCCAAGGGTAATTTTAATCTAGAAGAGGATCAAGACCCGAATGATCTATTAGTTACAATGCGTTTTATATATTTGGATAATTGTAAGAATCTACCTCATTCAACGGTTAGACAGGTTAAGATTTTAAATAATCTTGTCACGGATTACGTATTACCAGATATTATGACAAATATTAAACAATATTACGGGTATGTTAAAGATATCTCAACTCCTTTACAAACTCCAATGAGACCACTTGGAACTAGTTCTTCCGGACGAAGATCATTACCATCCTATACGACCCTATGGAAATAAACATTACAAATTTAATAAATAATATATTAGTTATTTATTAAAGAGTTAAAATATAAAGAGTTAAAATATAAAGAGTTAAAATATAAAGAGTTAAAATTTTTACAAATTTAATAAATAATATATTAGTTATTTATTAAAGAGTTAAAATATAAAGAGTTAAAATTTTTACAAATTTAATAAATAATATATTAGTTATTTATTAAAGAGTTAAAATATAAAGAGTTAAAATTTATAGTCAAAATATGATGATTTATGACCAAAAATTTTATGCCTTTTCATACATAAAGATAGTACCGTATTTTTGAGCTAATTCACGGAAACCAACTTGATTGGCACCAGCTGCTCTTTCATATAGGATACTGATAGGTTTGTTAGTAGTATACGCGCCTCCATTCTCATACATAAAGTTAGATAATAGAGGATTGTAATAGAAATGTTCGCCAGTAGTTCTATCTTTCGGGACAACAACAGCAGATGAACCAACTGCGATATTAGCCGCAACAGGTGGTCTGTATACGGTAACAACTGAACGAAGGTTAAATGCATCATTACCTAAACCAAAATTGTAATCAAATACAACATCAACATCATTAATCGATGTTTGACCAACATTGAATGTTTGGTAAGGAACGTTGGTGTAAGAGAATTTGTAGGCAAGATTTGCCATATTCATCGCTTGATAACGTCTGTTAGCATAGAAGAATAATACATTACGACTGAATAAGACACTTTTATTTTTAGGAACTAACATTTTATTTTCAATGAAATAATCAGTTTGATTGAGAGATCTATTTAAATCAATCGAACCAGTGGGTGCTGCTTGATTGACAAATGTTGGTAATCTAACATTGATAATAGGAATACGAAGGAATGTAGTACGACTAAGAGGAACATAATTTATATTAGAAACTAGGGTGTTTGTTACGAGGGACGATATTTGAGCAAATGTAGGTCGGACAGAGAAGACTCCGAGAAGCTTTCTAAGAACACTTCCTTCATCTTGCATATGGAACATATCAGGCGAATCAAAATAAGTCCAATCATAAGAGCTTAAAGTTCTAAGAAGACCATTGATACCATCATTTTCTTCATAACCTAAACTAAAAAATCTGCCTTGACGAAGATTGAGAACATTTTTCCATAATTCAACTTGAATCTTAAATCTCTTTAACATGTTAGTAACAGGAGTATCATCACTGAAATAAGCTAACGAGTTAGGATCAGATGTGATATCGCAAGTGAGTTCCCATTCAGCTTCGAGTTCTCCAGCAACAACGTTATCCCAAAGTTGAACATGTTTACCTTGTAAATAAGGAAGAGCTCTTTGAATAACAACTCTTGCAACATTTGCACATAACATACGCTTTTCAAGATAATCAACTTTAGGTAAAAATAAAGCCATTACAACGGGGTGAATATGAGCAGATAAACTATGTTTAGTTCTGTCAAAACTACCAGTTAAAGCCGAAAGATCACAATCTCTGAATAACGCAAGTTGATTTTTAATATCATTGTGAAGAACACGGTTAAATTCAAATAATTTAACAATCTCGTTAAGAGGAGCATAATCTTTAGATTGAATATTTAATACTTGACCGGCAGGGGATTCAATACCCATAAATTTAGACATTTCACTATATTTAAGATCATTAAGAGGATTAAATGTATTGTAAACATCTCCTTTCATGACAAGTGCAATAATCATATCACGTTCGTTCGCGCTAAGTTGATGCTTTTCGGCGAATTTAGTTGCTTTCTTAACAATTGCGGGAATATCATGGAATCCATAATGTTGGTCAATTTTGTCAATAAAACGTTTGGCATATTTCATGACACGTTCCTTGGCTTCAGAAATTTTCATGATCATTTCATCAATTTTATCTTCATTCATCTTTTTATGACGAAGCATTGATCTGACTTGTTCAACAGGGATTTCGTGTTTGAGAAAAAAATCCATTTCATCGCCTAGTTCTGTAGCATTCTTGGAAGTTCGGTCCATCTATAATATATATATTATAGAATATATTTTTATTTTTATATAAATAATTTTTTATATAAAATTATTTATTATATATAAAAAATAATCTTCAAGTTTTGTAATATTTTTACATAGCTTGATAAGAGACTTCTGGCATTTTAATATTATATTTTTTTAATATTAAGATTGATAAGAGACTTCTGGCATTTTAATATTAAGATTGATAAGAGACTTCTGGCATTTTAATATTAAGATTGATAAGAGACTTCATGCATTTTAATATTAAGATTGATAAGAGACTTCTGGCATTTTAATATTAAGATTGGTAAGAGACTTCTGGCATTTTAATATTACAATTTTTTAATATCTTTTTTTTAATTTTGGTACTCAATAAAAATTTAGTATGATTTAATTTATTAATCTTTAAAACAGATTCAAGTATTGATAGATCGCATTTATATCCATCCATCAGTTCATCAATTGCTGGATAATTTTCTATTTTTATAACTCCTTTTAATATTTTATTCAGATATATAAAATCATTAAGGTCCATATTTTTAAAATAAGAGTTTGATGGGATAATATTTTTTGTATAGTTTATATGTTTAATTGAGGTTTTATTTAAATCTAAAGGAAAACTTAAAGGATGATTAAAATAATCTAAATTAAGTTTTTTCGGATTTAAAACTTTTGATAAGAAATAAGATGGATACACACATTGAAAAAATGCTTGAGTATCTCGAATATCATAAATATTATTTTCATAAATATAATTTTCAATTATATCACCCTTAGCTAGAGCAGTTGATAAGAGGGTAATTGAATTAAAATTTTTAGAACCCAATTTATCAATATAATGTTGCTGAATCATTAAAGGGATAATAATTTTTTCACTTTCAAAAATTTTAATAATCTCATCGACATTATCATATGCATATAATAATTTACGGGTAGATTCAAATATTCCTAAATCTTGATCCTTCATTTTTTTAGTCTGAATAAAATTATCTAATTCCAGTTGACCAAATATTTTATTAGGATATAATTCTTTAATTGTTTGTAAACTCGATAGACACAATCTAAAATCTTTTTTAGAAAATTCTATTATTTGATTGAATATTTCTTCAGATTCAAACAAAATATTTTCTTTCGAACAAATTTTATAAGAAATTGTTGCTAAATATTCATTGGAAGGTGGGGGGATTATTATTTCAAATGATATTTTTTTAATTAAATTAATTATTTTATTATGTTTGTTGTTACAAATAAATATAATTGGACAATACCAATTAACATCATTTATTTTTAATAAATTTATAATAAATTGTTTTTCAGTCGGAGAACTAATTGCTTCTACATTATCTATTACAATTGCTTTGGGTTTTGTATTAGATTTACCAATAATAGTTGAATAAATATCAACTCCTCTAAGAGATTTTTCAATAAAATCAGGTATATTTTTTAATTGATTGACTTTTTCAAAATTAACAATATTTATATCAAAACCCTTCTCATTCAAAACAGTTAGAACAAATGCCGTCTTACCCGCACCATGAGAACCTGATATTAATATACAACTTTTATCATATAATGAATATTTATTTTGACTAGAACTTTTTATTTCAATTGGACTTAAAACGGGACTTAAATTATTCAGATTTTCTTCATCCAAAGTCGCATCTAAAATTTGTAAACGTATTCTCTTTTTTTTATTTTTAAATTTTTGTGAATTTTCACCATATTTTAATAGCCAATTTGAAAAATTATTTAATTTAGTTTCATTTATTTGCAAATGTGATATTTTTGTTGGAAAATATTTTTTATTAAAATATTTTGAATTCTTATCAATCTGATACTTATCCATACTTGAATCTTATATAAATATTTTAATTAATATTTATATAAGATTGTATTTGATTATAATGTAATTATAATCAATTTTTATTTTATCGCTTTAGTTTGATAAACAATATAATTATAGTTTGAGTTTATCAATAAAAATTGATTCCATACAATCATCGTCAAAATTAATATTTAAATTATTAAATGAAAAATATGTAGGTCCAACATCTAATATTAAAAAATTTTCAATTGTATTCATAATTGGTAATAATAAATCAATATTATTAATATTTGATTTATTTTTTGATAAAGATATATTATTATATATCGGAGTAAGATTTTTTTTTGTTAAATGATGTCGTGTACATTTAATATTCTCGCAATAACCATAATGTAAATCGGTATAACATATTAAATAATTTTCTGAAGGAGAACCAAATTTACAATTATTACCTCCATTGCATTTATTAATTGCACAATCATTGCACAATTTAGTAAATAATATTAATTCTTTATAAAGATATATATCCCTATTCTTGTTATACATACTTAAATCGAGATTTTTTAGGATAATATCAAAAATTATTTGTCTTTTTGTATCGATTCGTTGCTCACTAAGAGTATGTGCATATAAACATTTATCTGAATAATTACAATAATTATTATTTATAATATTTTGACACATAATTTTTTTATGATTATTTTTTCGTGAATCATTTTTTTTATAAATTTTTGTATTTTTAATATTATCAAATTTATTATATTTAATAGGATTATTTTTTCGATTAATTTTAGTAAATTGATTAAGATCATCAAGTTCTAAATCATCGCAATCTAAATCATCGCAATCTAAATTATCTAATTCATTTAACCGATCTAACCGATCTAACCGTTCTATCTCATCTATCTCATCTAATCGTTCTATCTCATCTATATCATCTATCTCATCTAACCGTTCTATCTCATCTAATCGTTCTATCTCATCTATCTCATCTATCTCATCTATCTCATCTATCTCATCTATCTCATCTAACTCTAACTCATCTAACTCGTTTAAATTATTTAAATTATTTAACTCATTCAAATTATCTAATTTATTCATCTCATTCAAATCATCTATCTCATCTAACCGAACTATCTTAACTATCTTATCTATCTTATCTAACCGAACTATCTTATCTATCTTATCTATCTCATCTAACCGATCTAACCGATCTAATCGATTAAGATTTGATATATCATTTATTTTATTTTGTGTATCAGAGTTATTTGTATCAGAGTTATTTGTATCAGAGTTATTTGTATCAGAGTTATTTGTATCAGAGTTATTTGTATCAGAGTTATTTATATCAGAATTATTAGTATCTGAATCATATATATTAAGTAAATAAAATTTATTATTCATAAGAAGATTAATTATATATATAAATATATTTATTTTTTTATATAAGTAAAATTTAATGAATAATCTCAATCAAAATTTGTTATATAAAAAATATTTCTCGAAAGAATTAATAAATAAATATACAATAACCTATATTGAGACAGATTTTAATGAAAAATTTATTGAATTGCAAACAAATAATATTAATATTCTAATTGATTATAAAATCATATGTTCTTTTGATTTAACTCTAAATAAAATTTTATTATCAAAAGATATGATTATTATCCCTCAACGACAAATTTATAATAAGAACTTAGATATTCTTAAGAATTTAAATAAGAAAGAATTAGAGAAAGTTTTATTAGAAAAATTTAAAAATAGGATTATATACGATACTATTAATAATTTAAGAATTTATTATACGGTTGAAAAAATTATAAGAATATAGAATATATGAATTCACTAATATCAAATAATAAAGAATATATATTAATTGGATTCTTTGATAGAAATGGGTATGATTCTCATCATAAAAAATTTATCCTTCCAATTGATGGGGAAAAATGGAATAATCGTAAAACTTTTATTGAAAAATTAAATAGTGTTAACTCATATCTCATATCGAATAATAAATTTAAAGAATATTCAAAAAAAAAAGATTGTTTATTATGTGATAAAAAAAATATATCTACTGGTAAATTTATATATAAAAATTTTATATGGGAAGATGGCTTAATACATTATATTGAGAGACATTTTTTTCATCCAGCAGAAATATTTATGGATCTTATATATTTATTTAAAAACGATAAACGGATTAAAAGAACAAATATTGGTTCTGTTATGGGTGATAATAAATTTATTAAAATTAATATTAATCAATTATTAATATTGGATTCACTATTAGTTCATGGTGGATATACAAAAAAATATATTGATTTAAAAAATCGAAACTTGTTTAGATATTCTGAACATTATGGAATATTACATTTCAGGAGTAATATTCTTGAAAAAATAACAGTTGCAGGAAATACCACTAGAGTTGATACAGGAGACAACGAAATATTCCTACCAAAAGATATAACCGATTATCTATCCTCCGAATATATATTCCATACCCATCCCCCTACACCCAAACCAGGTGGAAGAGTATATGGAGGTGTTCTTTATGAGATACCAAGTATTGGTGATATTTTACATTTTATAGATTCATTTAATATGGGTAATATTTGCGGTTCAATTGTTATTGCATCGGAAGGTTTATATAATATACGAAAAACTATTATGAATCGAGAAAAAATTAAAATAAATGAAAATAAATTATTTATAGATTATAGAAAAATATTTCATATCGTACAAACAAAAGCAATTAATAAATATTCAACTGAATTTAGTTTAAATGATTTTTATACAAAAATTGCCCCTGATACTTCTTATATAGAACAACTTAATAAGATTTTGCAGAATTATATGTTAAAAATAGATTATTATCCACGTATTAAAATTTCAAAACAATGGGTATTAAATCAAATTTATTTGCCAATCTTTTGATTTAGTTTTGATTTAGTTTTGATTTTAGTTTTATGATTTAGTTTTGATTTATGATTTAGTTTTGATTTAGTATTATGATTTAATATATTTAACTTATATTTCATAAAATATCGTATATAAAATCGTATATAAAATCGTATATAAAATCGTATATAAAATCGTATATAAAATCGTATATAAAATCGTATAAAAAATAAATTATTATAATAAAAATTATAATTTAAATTAAAATTAATTATATATAAATAATTAATTTTTTCTATACATAAGATATAAAGATCATGCCCGATAAAAAACAAATTTTCACTTATGGTATAATTGCATTTATTGTATTAGTTATCATATATTATTTTATGACCAGTGCTGAAAATTTTTCCGATTTATTGTCGAATAGCCCTCGTTCTAGTCCTAGTTCTACTGCAGGTTCTACTGCAGGTTCTACTTTAATGCAAATCCCAGCTCTATATAATAGACATACTGGAGATGTTATTACAGGGTCTGAATTTTTAGGTGTACCTGATGAGATTGCAACCGCTTGGGGAGCTCAATTTGGTGAAAATGATAATTTAAATACAAACGGTCCTACTTCGGATGGTTCTGAAGGATTAAATTATAATATGTGCAGTAAATCATGCTGTAGTGCACAATACCCTCCTCCTTTCCCCTTAGACGATGATGTTGTTGTTGAACAAATGAAAAAAGATGGTAAATTTGTCCCATCTAGTTATAAATGCAATAATGCATGGCAAGATAGCGGATGTGTATGCATGACTCCTAAACAACATGATTTCCTTGCATCCCGTGGAAATAACGCTAATTAAAACTAAGATTAAGATTAAGATTAAGATTAAGATTAAAACTAAATAAGATTTTTTTAAATTTTTATTATGATAATTAATATATAATATTATCATAATATGCATTATTACGAAAAGAATATAGTTGATATTAAAAATATTTATACTGATTTTCTTATAGAAATATTATCCCCTTTAATATTTGAAGGTATTAAAGATATATATTCTAAGGCAATCGATTATGAACAAAAAATAATTAAATCTATGATGGTTTCGCCAAATGTTAAAAATCCTGGTGTATTGAAGATTTTTCAACATTTTTTAAAAGATATCCCAGCCCTAAATATAAATTTAATTGAATCTGAAATGATCAGAATCAGAGATGCATCAAAACATGCTGATATATTTGATAAATTAATAAAAGCTGTATTTAAATCAAATATAATATTACTAACATATAATGCAACTGATAAAGAATGTATAATCGTTAACGAACGACTGCATGAAAAGATCGATTCTAAACAATTTATTCATAAAATATATATTGAAGTTTCTAGAAAAATATATAATAATCCCCAATTATTCTGGCATAAATGTTCGTCGAATGATATGCAGAAGAATCATCGGGACACTATATTAATAATCAAGGAGAGTATTAAAGAATCTATAATAAAGATATTACCTCTAGGTGAAATTTTAACAGAATATTTAAAAAATGATTATATTAAGACCCCGTTTATTTCTTCCCAGATGAAAAATGTTAATAATGTAAAATCTTTATTAATGGAAGAAGATTCGAAAGAAGATCTTAGAGACGATTCGAAAGGCGCTTCGAAAGGCGCTTCGAAAGGCGCTTCGAGAGTCGATTTGAAAGAAAATTTCTTTGATGAATCAAATTTAATATTAAACTCAGATGATAATGGTATAGAAGAATCTAATATTCTAATGAAAGAACTTAATCAAAATATATCCAAATTAGATGAATTAATTTTGGATAAAAAACCTTCTAAGGGTTCTTCCAAAGTCTCTCCCAGAGCCTCTCCCAGAGCCTCTCCCAGAGTTTCTCCCAGAGCCTCTCCCAGAGCCTCTCCCAGAGTCTCTCCCAGAGCTTCTAAAGCCGCTGCTAACTCGGATGAGATTAATATTATTAAACCAAATATATTAGAAACAAATCTGAAAAATATTAATTCAAAAGAATATTTCAATAAGATGATGAATATTTAATAAGATGATGAATAATTAATATTATTTCTCTATCTAAACATAAAATAAATTATAAATAATATAATTAAAAATGCCAGTTGGAGGATTAATGCAATTAGTTGCGTATGGTGCACAGGATATCTATTTAACAGCTTATGAACCAGTATCGAGAGATACTCCTCAAGTATTTTGGTTTAATCGCAATACAGATTTCACTATTCCATTAGTTTCATCACCATTAGTTGATAATATTTTATATTTAACAAATGAAATAATACATATAGATGAATATGAAGAATGTATAATTTCTTTAGAACAAATACATCATAATGAAAATATTACAAAATGTTCTCAATGTAAAAAAATAGCAAAATATCAATTGATGCAACAATGGTTTAACGAAAATAAAAGCTGTCCTCATTGTAGAGGTACGTATCCAGAAGCAACATTTTTATGCGGTCCGGCACAAATTCAGAATTTAGGAAATTCTGAGCGCAAACACGCAAACGAAAATGAAGAAGAAAATATATCATCGAATAAAAAAGCAAAATTTAATTAAGATTATAAATTAAATTTTTTTTTATTATAAATATTCTCTATAATATATATATCAATGTTTAAAAAATTAATTATGAATCCTGTAATTATAGGTTTAGTTGCAGGTATTATTGTATATAATTATATGAGTTGGAATAAACGTAAATTAATTGAAAAAAAATTAAAAAAAGGAAAAAAACTTAAACCCAAAGAATCCTATAATGATATAATAATTCCATCATTAGTTGCAATTATAGTATGGTTTATCGCATATGGTTATTTTAATTATAATAAAACTTCACCTTTAAATATGGACGAAGGTGTTGTTGATGGTAATGTCCCTCAATATAAATTAGTAAAAGATTCTAGTTCGAATAAAGCTAATAATTCTGCAGATAGATCATTTACATTAATTACAAATCAAAATGATATTATGTTGCCAACATCAAATAAAGTACCAGGAGTATTTGTTGATTTTAAATAAATTAAATATAAGTTTAATTATAAAAAATTAAGTTTATTTTAAGTTTAAATATAATATTTTAAAAATTACGATATAATATAATTTATATCGTGATAGAAACCAAAGATATTGAAATGAAAGATGGTAATAAATTGCCAATTTTGCAATTTAAATTGTCAGATATGGTCGAGAATCCTGCAATTATTATGATTGCTAAAAGAGGAAGTGGTAAAAGTTGGGTTGTTCGTGCAGTAATGTTTCATTTCAATAAGATTCCGTGTGGGATTGTAATTGCCCCGACAGATAGAATGAATTCTTTTTATAATGATTTTTTTCCAGATTCTTATATACATTATGAATATCACAGTGAAACCATTACACGAATATTACAACGACAAACGATGATGATAGAGAAAAAAAAAATTAGAAAAAATAAAGGAAAAGGTGCCCCTCTCGATGCACGAACATATATTATTATGGATGATTGTTTAAGTACAAAAGGTTCATGGATGAGAGATAAACCTATTCAAGAATTATTATATAATGGAAGACATTATGAAATAATGTATATCCTAACAATGCAATACCCTTTAGGTATCACTCCAGAATTACGGTCAAATTTTGATTATATATTTTTATTAAAAGAAGAATATATATCGAATCAAAAAAAGTTATTTGAGCATTATGCAGGAATGTTTCCAAATTTAGATGCATTCAGACAAATATTTGCAAAACTTATTGCAGATAATGGATGCATGGTTATTGATAATAGACGTAAAGTTAATAATCCATTAGAAAGAATATTCTGGTATAAAGCTCCTGATTTAACATCGTCTCAGATTAAAATAGGTTGCAAACAGTTTAGAGATTATCATAAACATAATTATAATAATTCATGGAAAACACAATCAAAGAAATTTGATTTTTCATCATGGTGTGCAGATATAAAAAAGAATAAATCCATTATACAAGTTGAAAAAGAAGAAATTGATGATAAAGGAAATGTTGTTAATAAAAAATTAAAAGGTTTGGAAAAATTTAATCGAAAATATGATTAAGAATTTCTAATCGAAATAAGATTTTCTAATCAAAATAAGATTTTCTAATCGAAATAAGATTTTTTAATCGAAATAAGATTTTTTAATCGAAATAAGATTTTCTAATCGAAATAAGATTTTTTAATCGAAATAAGATTTTTTAATCGAAATAAGATTTTTTAATCGAAATAAGATTTTTTAATCGAAATAAGATTTTTTAATCGAAATAAGATTTTCTAATCGAAATAAGATAAATCTTATATTGCTGAGATAAAATATTTATTTTGATTATTTTTTTGTCTAGTATCAAGGTCATTTAGGTCTAATATCCATGGATCTGGTTGTGAAAACATTGTCAAAAATATATCTGATGGAAAGACTGGTTGGTCCAATTCTTCTTGGGGAGAACGTGGTAAGTATTTATAGATGATTTTTTCTTTAGGGACATCTTTTATCGCATATCGATAATATTGGTCCATGTATATGATAATAAATCCTATCAATATTAGAACAATTCCAACGACTGTATTATTTGTTATAAATGAATTACCCATTATATAATAATAAGATTTTTTAATTAAATAAATTAAAAAATCATTTTTCTGTTATAAATTAATTCATCAAATTAAAAATATTATACTTTATTTGTAAGAGCTTTAATTTTATTAATATTTTCTTGTAATCTTAAAGTTTGTTCACTAGTTTCTTCAATTGCATTTAACGTTGCAGTGACAGGGGAAACTTGAGATGAAGATGATTTTTCAGCGAGTTTTTTTTCTTCTAATTGTCTTCGTAATCTACTTTTAACATCATTTGCATTAGCATGATTTTTTGTCCGAACATGAAGTTTTTCTTGAGATTCAGATTGAGTTTCTGAAGTTTCCGAATGAGTCGAAGTTGTAGAATTTAATTTTAATTCTTTTTTAGGACCATCTTTCTCTGCATAACCTTGTTTAATAGATTCTTTTACTCTATTTTTATGCTCGATAACTCCATCATCAATTAAAGATTTTTTCTTACCGACAAGTGCATTCATTTCTTGAAGAGATATTTCTTGTTTAGCCTTTACTTTTTCGAGCCCATCCATTAATTTTTGTTGTTCGGCATTATCCCATTTCTCAGCTTCTACTGCATTACGATCTGCAGGGTCTGGATCCCATGCACACCATTTACCAATTGGCATAACAAAAATATCAAAATAAGAATTAATTTCATTTAATTCTTTTGCAGCGGTACAGGCTCGTTCGTATTCTTTAAAAATAGCAGGTCGTCCTTTATATTTACGAATCTTTAATGCACGTACATTACAATTCATTACACCTTCTGGAGATACAAATGATATTAAAGCAAAGTTATCTTCACCAGGATCCTCATCTAAATTATCAATCGTTGTATATTTTTTCATATCTTCTTCATAAGTAGAAGTTGCGGTAGAAGTTGCGGTAGTTGATGCAGGAGTCGAAATAGAATCTGTGGACATATTATATTCTTATTAAAGAATTATTTTCTTAAATAACTAATTAATAATATTTATTATAAAATAAATATTATTTAAGATCTTTTTAAAATGATGGATGATAATCCCAATTTAAATCTTTACAAATATTTTTCCATATAACATCTTGAACTCTTAATTTATCTCTTGATTTTAATAAACCAAAATATTTTGAATTTGTAATCATTCTTTGTTTAATAATTGAATCAATTGCTTTATCTGCTTGTATTAAAAATAATTTATGAAGGACATATGAATAATTTAGATAATTTGCTCTATCAGTTGGTTTATATTTTTTAAATGGTTTTTCAGTCTGTCTAAACATCATTTTTGTAAGTTCTTCTTCATCTCGTGTTAATAATGGAGGAGGAGTATTTGTAATGTGTGAGAATATTAAGAAATTATGTTCGTAATATAGATTCAATCTATATTTTTTTAATATTTTTTTAATAAGATATGGTGTTGTTTCATCAATTGGTATTAACATTTTTTTTAACTCAAATCGTATTAAATCATATATATCCGAGGGGATAATTGTTGTTTGTTTCGCTTGAAATTGATTAATCTTTTCAATAAGATGATTAATCGGTTTATATGGATATTTGGGTTTCTCATTAAGAGAATCCTTATGAGATGGTATTTCACTTTCAATTATAACATATTCAAAATTCCCACATTGATTGCAAACATATATACCCTCAGAGTGTATTAAAGTTTTCTCAATTGAACAATCTGAACATATTTTAATTGGTGATAATTTTACTTTATCACAAACATATTCAGAATCAATTAATGTTAAATATTGATCTTTTAAAGTTCCCTTTTCGTGAATAGTTGTCTTAATAGATTCTTTTAATACATCATCGCATGATAACCATGATAATATTGATTTATTTTGGGTAGGTTGAGGATTAATTTTTTTTTTCTTTATAGATTTTTTAGCTTTTATATTTTTATTTGTTAATTCATTTAATCGGATTATTTTATCTAATAAATCATCAGATTCTGGTAATTCGGGTAAATTGGATAATTCTTGTATATTTGATTGAGTTGAATTAATATTATTATGATTATTATTATTATTATTATTATTATTATTATTATTATTATTATTATTATTATTATTATTATTGTTATTATTATTATTTT
>Ga0114966_10003333_pt1 | contig 14156 bp, 15 predicted proteins | sample M_130207_XF_Meta_FD_87029 | JGI IMG/M metagenome (GOLD analysis project Ga0114966, IMG submission 87029) | Freshwater microbial communities from Lake Montjoie, Canada to study carbon cycling - M_130207_XF_MetaG | ecosystem: Environmental > Aquatic > Freshwater > Lake | place: Lake Montjoie... | reverse complement strand
CTCGGCGACGAGTCCCTTGTTGCCGAAATCAAACCGCAACCACCGAATCGTGGAAAGGAGCCCTTACTTGGTCCCGGTTATCCCGGCCTCCCCTCTAGGCTCATCTTTCAATTGGAATATGCTCTCGCCCCAATATTTACCGGGACTACAGAGTCTTCAAATAGGTCAAAAGATCAGCAAACTGATCCTTCTCCAGCTGCTCTTCGTAAGGCGGCATCCCATTCCCGCCCTTCTTGATCTTCTCGATAACCTTGGCCTCGGTCATCCCCTCTTTCTTGTACAAGGCCTTCAGAGCCGGCGCATTCCCGCGCTTCTCGTCCGTGTCCGTGTTGTGGCAGCCCATACAGGCCGAATTCTCAAATACTTCCTGGCCCTTCTTGGCATCCGCGGCCATCGCCGCTCCAGCCACTAGGATCGCCGGAATCGTCAAAGCAAATAGGCGCTTACTGATAGTCATGGATCTCCAAACTCCTCACTCAATCTAAACCGCTATTCTACAATCTGCCCATGCTTCCCGTCATCTTGCTCTTCGCGAAGGCTCCGGTGCCAGGCCGTGTCAAAACTCGTCTCGCCGCGGGAATCGGCCCCCAACAAGCGGCCGATCTCCATAAACTCTTCGTTAATACGATGCTCGCCCGCCTCCCAAAGTTTGCGGATCTCGAACTCCATCTCGATATTCCCACAGACGATTTCACCGCCCCAAACGTTTCCATCGCCCTCCAATCTCCCGGCGACCTCGGTCAACGCATGCTCCACGCCCTTACCCCCCGCCTACCCGCCCTCCTCCTCGGCTCCGACTCCCCCACCGTCCCCGACGCCCACATTCAAGCTATGCTCGCAACCGCCGCCGACGTCACCCTCGCCCCCACTGACGACGGCGGCTACTGGGCCATCGCCGCCCATCGCACCCATCCCGACATGTTCTCGGGCGTCCGCTGGTCCACCGCCGATACCCTCACCGACACCGAAGCCGCCTGCCACGCCGCCGGCCTCTCCACCGCCCGCGGCCCCGCCTGGTTCGACATCGACGAACCCGAAGATCTCTCGAAAATCGCCGAATTCTTGGAGCAAAATCTCTCCCCAAAACATCCTCCGTTTTATGTCCCTTAAAGTTGGCGCCAAAGCCCCCAATCTAAACTTGACCGACGAAGCCGGCAACCCCTTCAAGCTCTCCGCCCTCAAAGGCAAAACCGTCGTCCTCTACTTCTACCCCAAGGCCGATACCCCCGGCTGCACCACCGAAAGCTGCGAATTCCGCGACTCGACCGCCGCCTTCTCCGCCAAAGACGCCGTCATCATCGGCATCTCCCCCGACGCCGAAAAGGCCCAGCTCAAGTTCAAATCGAAGTTCGACCTCCCCTTCTCCCTCCTCGCCGATTTCGACCACGCCGGGGCCGAAGCCTACGGCGTCTGGAAGGAAAAATCCATGTACGGCAAAACCTACATGGGGGTCGAACGCACCACCTTCATCATCGGACCCACCGGAATAATCACCCACATCTTCGAGAAGGTTAAGCCCGTCGGCCACGCCGCCAAAGTCCTCGCCGCCCTCTAAACCTTCAACTCCGCAATCGTGGCGCCGGTCCCCCCCTCGGCCGGCGTCGCCGGATAGAAATCGGTCACGTGCGGGCTCTTCTTCAAGTAGTCCGCCACCGCCCGCTTCAAAATCCCCATCCCGTGTCCGTGCACAATCCGCACCCGGTCCACACTCGCCAACGCCGCCCGATCCAGAAACTGGTCCACCTCGTCCATAGCCTCCTCTGCCCGCTTCCCGATCAAGTTCAGCTCCCGCGTCACCGTCTCAAACGAAGGCCCCTGTTGGAATGTCACCCCGCTCGGCAACTTCGCGTCCGCCCCGCCTCCCGGCATCACCTCCAACACATCGCCCACCCCCACCTTCATCTTCATAAACCCGATCATCACTTCCAATTCCCCACTCGGCAACACCCGCCGTACCCGCGCGATATCCCGCACCCCTTTCAACTTCACCCGCCCGCCTTCCACGATCGGCCCCATCGCCGCCGCGCCGCCCACCGGCCCTCGCAACGAGCCCACCTCGTCCTTCAACTCCGCCCGGGTCCGCGCCACTTTCCGGATTGCGTTCTCCGCCTGCTTCTTACTCGCTAAGCCCGCCAACACCCCTTCAATCGTCTCCCGCGCCTGCCCCTCGAATTGCGCCAACGCCGCGTCGCTCCGCCGCTCGACTTCCCGCAGCTTTAACTCATACGCCCGCTTCGCCGCCTCCCGCTCCTTCCCCGCCTCCACCTCAAACGCCGCCCGCGCCCCCTCCAACTCGGCCTTCTCTTTGTTCACCTCGTCCAACCGCCGATGCAGCTCGCTCAGAAAGCTCGCAATGTCGCGCTCGGTCGAAGTCATCGCCTGCTTAGCCCGTTCAATTAGCGCCGGCGGCAGCCCCAATTGCGACGCGATCGCCAAACCCGCGCTCCGCCCCGGAGCCCCCGTCTGCAGCAAGTAGGTCGGCTTCAACGTTGCATCGTCGAACCCCATCGACGCCTGCACCACTCCCACCGTATTCGCCCCCCAAACCTTCAACGCCGTCAAATGCGTCGACGCCATCGTCAACGCTCCGTATTCCCGAAACTTTTCCAAAATCGCGATGCCCAGAGCCCCGCCCTCTTCCGGATCCGTCGCCCGACCCAACTCATCAAGCAGCACCAGCGAATCCGGCGTCGCCTGCTCCAACATCTCCGAAATATGCCTTATATGCGAGCTAAACGAACTCAACGACTCCGCAATCGACTGGTTGTCCCCAATATCGGCCAAAATCTCCTGAAAAATCGGGAACTCGGCTTCTCGCGCCGGCACCGGCATCGCCGATTGCGCCATCAGCGCCAGTAACCCCGCCGTCTTCATCGTCACCGTCTTGCCGCCCGTATTCGGCCCCGTAATCAACAGCGTCCGGTTGATCGGGTCAATGCCAAACGACACCGGCACCGGCCTCCGCCGCTCCCGCCGCAGCACGTCCGCCAGCAACGGATGCCGCGCGTCGACAAGCCGCATCGTATCCCCGAACGTCGGAATCACCCCACCCAAATGCGCCTTCGCAAACGTCAGCTCCAACCCCGCCATCGTCCCGATCGTCTCCCGAATCGACCCCGCGTGTACTCGCAAAACCTCCGTAAGCTCCCGCAGAATTCGATGCACCTCCCGCATCTCTTCTTCGGTCATTCGGACCAACTCGTTGTTCAGTTGGATCGTCTCCATCGGCTCCACGAACAAGGTCGCCCCCGTCCCCGACGCCGCATGAATCACCCCGTCCACTTTCTTGTGCTGCCCCGCTACCAGCGGCACCACGAACCGCTCATTCCGAATCGTGACGTACTCATCCTGCAGCACGCCCTCGTCCCGATGTACCCGCAAAAACTTCTCAAGCGAAGCCTGTATATGCTCCTTCTGCTTCCCCATACCCCGCCGCAATCGCGACAGCGCGACGCTCGCATCATCCGCCACCGACCCATCCGGTAACAGCTTCCCGCTGATCTCCCGCAGCACCACCCGGAAGTCGCCCAGCTTCTGCGCCCGCTTCCCCAGCAGCGGATACCGATCCACCACCAGGAAAATCGCCGCCCGCATGTCCCCGCTCCGTTCCAGCCATTGGATCAGGTCGTACAGCTCTTTGCCGTCCAACCCCGCGCCCTCAATCCGCAGCCGACCCACCGCCTCTTCCACATCCGGCAACCCCGTAAACCGCACCGCCGAACCCTTCGCCGCGTTCCCCGGGGAATTCGCCTCCCCCAGCCAGCGCATCGCCTCGGCTACCTCGGCCAGCGCCGCCTCTAACTCCTCGCGATCTATCGAAGGCCCCAACGCCTCCAACAAACGCCGCGCCGGACCTGTCGAGACATTCCTCCCGACGATCTCCTTCAACAACGCGTACTCTAACAGTTCAAGACTTGCGGGACCCATGGCATCTTTCAATTACTTCCAGGGTACCTTCCGTCAGCCGTATCCCGCTGAGTTCTTCGAGTCCGAACCACCGCACCGCCGCCGAATCATCCCCCGCCTGTAGCTCCCCGCCAACGACCCGGCACTCGTAATCGATCAGCACATAGTGGTACTCACAGCGCCCCCCATCATCCGCCATCAGCCGCTCGAAAATCTCCGCTACCTGCACAATCTCCACTTCGAGCCCCGTCTCCTCCCTCACCTCCCGCCGCATCGCGGCCTCCAGCCGTTCCCCCGTCTCCACGCCGCCGCCCGGCAGCGACCACCATCCCTTCAACGGCTCGTTCCCCCGCTCGACCAGCAGCACCTTGTCCCCCTCGAAAATCATCGCCCCCACGCCCAACACAGGCCGCTCCGGATACCGCCTAGTAGACAATGTGTCCCTTCACCCCGAGCCGAACCCGGTACACGCTCTTCATCGCCGTCACGTACAGCGTCTGATAGTCCGGGTCCCCAAACGTAAGGTTCCGCGGCGGCTCAGGCATCTCCATTCTTCCCGTCATCTTCCCGTCTTCCCCATAAACCACCACCGCATTGCAAGCCACCCAAATATTCCCCTTCTCGTCGGTGCGGATGCCATCCGGAGGCCCTTCGATGCCCGAAATCAAAACCCGCCCGTTCCCCGCCTTTCCCGCCCGGTCCACATCGAACACCCGAATCAACCGCTCGTCCGAATCGGCCACGTACAACCGATCCCCCTTCGGCGATAGTGCAATCCCATTCGGCCGCCCCGGCGTCTTCGCCACCAGCTCCAACTCCCCCTTCGGCCCAATCCGAAACACCCCGTAAAAATCCAGCTCTCGCCCGTTCGCCTGCCCCCCGAACGCCGGATCCGTGAAGTACAGATTCCCGTCCTTCCGCGCCACCACGTCGTTCGGCGCGTTCAGACGCTTGCCCTCAAACCGCTCCGCCAGCACTTCAATCTTCCCCGTCTTATCCGTCCGCGTCACCCGCCTGCTTTTGGCCTCGCAAGTGATCAACCGACCCTGCGCGTCAAACGTACTCCCATGCGCCCCGTTCGAAGCCGCCCGAAAAACCGACACCGGCAGCCCGCTGACCAGCTTCAAAATCCTCCCGCTCGGCACCTCCGAAAACAGCAAATAGCCGTCCTTGCTCCACAGCGGGCCCTCCGTGTATTGGTACCCCCCGGCCACCTTTTCAATCTGCACTTTCGACAAGTCCTGCGCCCCTAACGCCGCCACCCAGGCCATTACCCATAGCATTCGCATGTTTTTGCACGATATCATGTGAGATGGCCGCGCGCTGCTTTTTTCTCCTCGCCCTTCCCCTTCTAGCCGCCGATCCGCTCTCGGACAAGGTCACCGCCTAGCGTACGAAGTATGAATCCGAACTCAAGAGTAATACCGGTTGGCTCTCCGTCGCCGGCCTCTTTTGGCTCGAAGAAGGTCCCAACTCCGCCGGCACCGACGCCTCCAATGAAATCGTCCTCCCTGCCGGACTTGCCCATGCCGGCGTCTTTGAGCGCAAGCGCGACCAGATCACCTGGCGCCCCGCCGCCGGACCCGCGAAGGTGCTCCAGTCCGATAAGGATCAAGCCACCCCGGATCTGCTCACCATCGATCGTCTCACCCTCTTCGCTATCTACCGCAACGGCAAACTCGGCATCCGCCTCCGCGACCCTCAATCCAAAATGCGCCGCGAGTTCAAGGAGACGAAGTGGTTCCCCATCCGTTCACAATACTCCCTCACCGGCCAGTTCAAACCCTACTCCCAGAAGAAGACCGTCATGATTCCCGACGTCACCGGTAATACCCTGCAATACGAAAGCCCCGGCGAAGTCGAGTTCAACCTCAACGGCCAGAAAGTATCCCTCGAACCCGTCCTCGACGAAGGCCAACTCTTCTTCGTCTTCAAGGACAAAACCTCCGGCAGGCAGACCTACGGCGGCGGTCGCATGCTCTATGCCCCCCTCCCCGGCCCGGACAACAAGGTCGAGCTCGAACTCAACATCGCCAAAAATCCGCCCTGCGCGTTCACCCCCTACGCCACGTGCCCCATCCCCATCAAGCGCAACGCGCTCAGCGTCGCCATCGAAGCCGGCGAACTCGTCCCGGCCGGCCACTGATTGCTAGACTAGATTTTTGATCTGCCTTAGCGCCACGTTCACAGCCGAGCCGATCCAGCCGGTCTTGGAATTCTGGGCTCGCCAACTCGGCGAGCCATGGCCTGTTCAGTTCGCGCCTTTTAATCAAGTTCTCCAGACGGTCCTCGACCCCTCCGGCCTCTTCGCTCAGAATCGAGACGGCGTAAACGTACTCCTCGTGCGCCCCTCGGACCTCGCCCAGTTCGAAGGAGCCACTCCCGCCGACCACGACGCCCGCCTCGCCGAACTCCTTTCGACGCTCGAAGCCCAGCCCTTCGCAGTTCCCACCCTTCTCGCCCTCTGCCCGCCTTACCAAGCCCAACTCCAATCCCGCCCCAATCTCTACATCGTCAATACGGCTGCCTACCCCGTTCCCCACTGGGCGGACGAAGCCGCTGAACGCCTCGGCCGCATCCCCTATACCCCCGCCTATTTCACGGCCCTCGGCACCGCCATCGCCCGCCTCCTCCACGCCCTGAAGCGCCCGCCGTTCAAGCTCATCGCTCTCGATTGCGACAACACCCTTTGGACCGGTGTCTGCGGCGAAGATGGCCCCACCGGCGTTTCGATCGACGAACCCCGCCGCCACCTCCAAGAGTTCCTCCTCGCCCAACGCGAAGCCGGCATGCTGCTTGCCCTCTCTTCGAAGAACAACCCCGACGACGTCTGGCAGACCTTCGCCGCCAACCCGTCCATGGTCCTCCGCCGCGAACACATCACCGCCCATCGCCTCTCCTGGCTCCCCAAGTCCGCCGGCCTCCGCCAAATGGCCGCCGAGCTCTCGCTCGGGGCCGACTCCTTTCTTCTCCTCGACGACAACGCCAAAGAGATCGCCGAACTCGCCGAAGGCGCCCCCGAGGTCCTCGGCCTTACCCTCCCAGAAGCCGACATTCCGCACTATCTCAATCACGTCTGGGCCTTCGACCACCCCGTTATCACCGAAGCCGATCGCGCTCGCGCCGCCAGCTACCATCTCCAGCGATCCTTCGCCGCCGCCGCCAGCCTGGAACATTTCTACGAAACCCTCGCCCTCGAAGTTGTAATCGCCCCCCTTCACCCCGACGACTTCCCCCGCGCCGCCCAGCTCACCCAACGCACGAACCAGTTCAACTTCACAACCCGCCGCCGCACCGAGCCCGAGCTCGCCCTCCTCAACGCCTTCTCCATCCGCGTCGCCGACCGCTTCGGTGACTACGGCCTCACCGGTCTCCTCGTCCTCGACGAAAACGTTCTCGATACGTTCCTGCTCAGTTGCCGCGTCCTCGGCCGCGGCGTCGAACACGCCGTCGCGCGCTGGCTCGGCCAGCAGAACGAAACGCTCTCCCTAGAACTCCTCTCTACCCCTCGCAACGCCCCCGCCCAAAGCTTCTTCCAGGAACTAACCGGCCAAGCCGAAGGCGCCGCCACCCTCACCGCCGCCCAACTCCAAGCGGCGGCCTTCTCCAGCCCCAAAGCCGCCCCCGTCGCCGCGCCCGCAGAAGCCGCTCCCTCCCAGCGCTTCCACGACTACCAGCACATCGCCACCCACCTCTCCACCGTCGATCAAATTCAAGCCGCTCTCCGCGCCGACCAACTCGATGCCGCCCCCGTCCGCCAGGTTCAAAACCCGCCCCTCACCGATACCGAAATCCGCCTCGCCGCCATTTGGGCCGACCTTCTCGCCCAACCCGCCATCTCCACCGACGATAACTTCTTCGACCTCGGTGGCCACTCGCTCTTAGCCGTCCTGCTCGTCACCCGGGTCCACGACGAGTTCGCGATCGAACTCTCCATGGACGACGTCTACTCCGCCGACACCACCCTCGCCAAATTAGCGCAACTCCTCGAAACCCAGCATCTGAACCAGTACGACCCCGCCGAAGTCTCCGCCCTGCTCGCCGAGATCGCAGCACTTTCAGACGATCAAGTCCGCTCGGAAATCGCCCGTCTATGCGCGTTCTATTAACCTCCAACGCCTCTTACGAACCGCCCCGCGGCGGTTCCACGCGCAGCAATCTCATCTGGCTCGAAGCCCTCGTCGCCGCCGGTCATCAGGTCCGCGTCGTCTGCCCTGCGCACGACGAAGCGGGCGAAACCACTCGCCGCGGTATCACCATCCTCCGTGTTCCAGAGCTCACCCGCCACGTCCATCACCTCGCCGCTGAAATCGAGCGGTTCAAACCCGATTGGGTCCTCGTCTCTTCCGAAGACTTGAGCCACGTCCTCCTCCGCGAAGCTTTTCGCATTGCTCCGGGGCGGCTGGTTTTCATCGCGCATACGCCCCAGTTCCTCCCCTTCGGCCCCGAAAGCTGGTACCCGGACGCCGCCGCCACGGCGCTCGTCAAACAAGCCCGCGGCATCGTCGTCATCGGCCACCACATGGCCGCCTACGTCAAACAGCACCTCGGCGTCCAACCCGTCGTCATCCATCCGCCCATCTATGGCCAAGCCCCTTGGAAGCATCTCGGCAGCTTTGACCACCGCTACGTTCTGATGGTCAACCCTTGCATCGTCAAGGGGGTCACCGTCCTCGCCGGCCTCGCTCGGCGCCTGCCCCATCTCGAATTCGCCGCCCTCGCTGGTTGGGGCACCACCTCCGCCGATCGCCACCTTCTCGCGGCCCTGCCCAACGTCACCATCCTCGAATCCGTTCCCGACATCGAAGACGTCCTGGCCCAATCCCGCCTCCTGCTCATGCCGTCGCTTTGGTACGAAGGCTTCGGGCTGATCACAATGGAGGCCATGCTCCGCGGCCTTCCCGTTGTCGCCTCCAACTCCGGCGGCCTCGCCGAAGCCAAGTCCGGCTCGGGCTACGTACTCCCCGTTCAGCCCATTACCCGTTACCAATCCGACTTCGACGAAAACCACATGCCGAAGCCGGTCGACGTTGAACAGGATCTGGAGCCCTGGGTCGCCGCCCTCACCGAACTCACGACCAGCGAAGCCGCCTGGGCTGCCGAGTCCGCCCGATCTCGCCAAGCCGCCGAGGCGTTCGTCTCGAAACTGGATGCCAGAGACCTCGCCCACTATCTCGCTGAACGCCGACATCTCCGCATTCTTCTAGCTCACAACTCGCTCTACTACCCCTCCGCCGGAGGCGGCGATAAATCTAATCGACTGTTGATGGAAGCGCTAGCCGCCCGCGGTCACCATGTCCGGGTCATCACCCGCGTCGAGTCGTTCGGCGAAACCGATCACGACGCCTACTGTAACGCCCTCTCGACGCGCGGCATCACCCCCACCGTCAACCCCGACGACGTCACTTTCAACCTCAAAAACGTCGACGTCCGCACCCTCACCCGCTCGTCCCTCTGGCGTCCCTACTTCCAGCGGCAGATTGACGGGTTCGACCCCGACGTCATCGTCACTTCCACCGACGACCCCGCCCAACTGCTCTTCGACCTCGCCGTCCGCGCCCCCCGCGCCCGCGTCGTCTATCTCATCCGAGCCACCATCGCTGTCCCCTTTGGCCCCGATTCCAGCGGCATCCACGCCGAACGGGCCCAGCTTCTCCAGCAAGCCGATGGAGTCGTCGGCGTCTCCCACTACGTCGCCAACTACGCCCGTCAACACGGCGATCTCCCCCAAGCCATCCACGTTCCCATCTCCCTGCTCGAACCCGGTCCCGCCCCGTTTCTCGGCAAGTTCGATAACCCCTACGTGCTCATGGTGAACCCCTGCGCCGTGAAGGGAATTTCGATCCTCCTTGGCTTGGCCGACGGCATGCCCGAAGTGACCTTCGGAGCCGTCCCCTCCTGGGGCACCACCCGCGACGATCTCGTCGAACTCGAAAGGCGCCCCAACATCGCGATTCTGCCGCGGACCGACAACATCGACGACCTCCTCGCCCAGTCCCGCGCCACGCTTGTCCCCAGCGTCTGGGCCGAAGCACGAAGCCGCATGGTGCTGGAATCGCTCTCCCGCGGCGTCCCCGTGCTCGGGGCGGACGTTGGCGGTTTGCACGAAGCGATGCTCGGCGTCCCTCACCTGTTACCCGTCAATCCCGTACTGACTTACCAGGGAGCTGTTGACGAGCACATGGTGCCCGTCGCCGACGTCCCGCCGCAGAACCTGAAGCCCTGGATCGACGCCCTCCGCCGCCTGACCACCGACCGAGCGCATTGGGACAAACTCTCGGCGCTCTCTCGTGAAAAAGCTCTTCGTTACATGGAGAACTTGAACGTCCTGCCCTTTGAAGTTCACATCGAAAGCCTGCTGCATCAACCCAAGCGGGGCGCAACGGCCCGGCTGGCCGCCGCCGGGCCGTTGGCTCAGCTCTCGCCAGATCGCCGCCGCCTAGTCGAACTCCGTCTCAAGGAACGGGCCGCCTGGTTTCCGACGGTGCCCCAATCCGGCCGTCGTATCTTCTGCTTCCCCTGGGCCGGCGCCGGGCCCTTCGCCTATCGGGGCTGGCAAGAGAAGCTCGGCCCTGAATTTGCGTTGATCCCGGTTCGTCTTCCGAACCGTCCGTGGAAGAGCATCGAGGATCTCCTCGACCAACTAACGACGCAAATCCGGCCCCTGCTCCAAGCCGAACCGGCGATCTTTTTCGGCCATTCGATGGGAGCCGGCCTAGCTTTTGAGACCGCCCGTCGAACCAACCCATCGGCCCTGATTGTCTCCGCCGCCCGAGCCCCGAAGTTCCGCCTGGACTATACCCCGCCCCCCGAACCGACCGACGAGGAGTTACTGCGCCAGCTCGAGCGTCTCGGAGGAGCCCCCCGCAATCGTCTCGAAGCGCTGCTCCCCGCCTTCCGTGCCGATACCCGCCTGTTCCGCAACTGGGTCTACCATGCAACAGAGCCTCTAACGATCCCGGTAACGGCCATAGGAGGCGCCGAAGACCCCCAAGTCCGCCCTGAACACCTCGACCCCTGGTCCGAAGTCACCACGGGCCCGTTTAACCGGCTTGAGTTCTCCGGAGGCCACTTCTACTTCCAAACCCACCTCGACTTTTTCCCGGCTCTCGCTGCAGCGTTCAAGGCACTTCAGTAAAAACTCTTGGGTCTTGGATTCACTGCTACCGGATACCGTTCTCTTTGAATCCCTCGGTCGGACCCAGGAGCTTGACCACGGATGTTCCGTCCATACAGGCTCTCCTAAAAGAAGACGCAGCATGACCGTCCACTTGCAAATCCCCGGGTCCATCGCCAACAGCGTCCGCCTCCTTGCCGACCTTGTCACCACCCGCAACATCCCCCGCCACTACGGCGACGCCGAGCTAGACCAAGACCTTGACTATGCTCGCGGTCAGTAGCACCTCCCCCATCTCAAATCTAGCGTCCATCGGCCGACTGGACCTCCTCTTTCACCAATTCCCCGAACTCTGGATTCATCCGGCCGTGGCCGAGGAACTTGCCGCTCATCCCGAACCCACTGTAATCAACAGCGCCGTCGCCGAGGGCCAGATCCAGATCGCCCATAGCCCTCGTCAAGATCCTGTCAAGGTAACTTCATCTCGGCGAGGCCGAAGCAATCGCCCTCGCCACCGAGCGCCAAGCTGGAATCCTGTTGATCGACGAGGAAGAAGGGCGACGTGTCCCCAACGAGATCGGCCTGAAGTCGACCGGCGTCCTCGGCGTCCTTCTGCGGGCCAAGGAACTCGGCCAAATCAGCGCCATACACCCGGAAATCCTCGCCCTTCGCGCTAATGCCCGCTTCTTCATCTCCCCGAAACTCGAAGCAAAAGTCCTCGCCGCCGCCCACGAATAATCACCGCTATACTCATCCCATGCGCCCCCTCCTCCTCGCCTTCCTCCTCACCCTCCCCTGTGCCGCCGAAGTCATCGCCCTTAAATCCGCCCGGCTTTTTGATGGGCAGTCGAACACAGTCCTCACTCCCGGCCTCCTCATCATCAACGGAACCCGCATCGAATCCGTCTCCCCCAACTCGATCATCCCCCCCGGCGCCCGGGTCATTGACCTCGGCGACGCAACCCTCCTCCCCGGCTTTATGGACGCCCACACCCACCTCCGCGGCGGTGCCCCCGGCGACTCCTCCGCCCGCCAACTCTCCGGCCTCACGCAAACCATTCCCGAGCGAACACTAGCCGCCGTCCCCAATGCCAAGATCACCCTTCACGCCGGCTTCACCACCATCCGCGATCTCGGCGGCTCCCAGTTCATGAACATCGGCCTCCGCGAAGCCATCAACAAAGGCCACATCGAAGGCCCCCGCATGCTCACCGTCGTCAACTCCATCGGCACCACCGGCGGCCACTGCGACTCCACCAACGGTTATATCGCCGGAGCCCTCTCCGACTCCCTCGAAAACCCCGCCGTTGGCAACGGTGCTGACGCCATGCGCGCCGCTGTCCGCTGGAACGTCAAGTACGGTGCCGACGTCATCAAGGTTTGCGCCACCGGCGGCGTTATGTCCCTTAACAACGACGTCGACTCCCCCCAACTCACGCAAGAAGAAATGAACGCCCTGGTCGACCAAGCCCACAGCATGGGTAAGAAAGCCGCCGCTCACGCCCACGGCACCGAAGGTGCCAAACGCGCCATCCGCGCCGGCATTGACTCGATCGAACACGGCTCGTTCCTCGACGACGAAGCCCTGAAGCTGATGGTCGCCAAAGGCACCTACTACGTCCCCACCCTCATGGCCGCAGAAGGCGTCCGCGAAGGCATCGCCGGCGGGCGTCTTGACCCCCGCGTCGTCCGCAAAGGCCGCCTCGCCCTCGATGCCATCGACCTCACCGTCCGCCGCGCCATCTCCGCCGGGGTCAAAATCGCCTTCGGCACCGACGCCGGCGTCTACCCCCACGGCCGCAACGCCGGCGAGTTCCGCCTCCTCGTCGACCACGGCATGAAGCCTCTCGACGCCCTCAAAGCCGCCACCAGCGTCGACGCCGAACTCTTCGGCATCGCCGACCGCCTCGGCACCCTCACCGCCGGCAAACTCGCCGATGTGGTCGCCGTCCCCGGCGACCCCACCGTCGATATCCGCCAAACCGAAAAGGTCTTCTTCGTCATGAAGGAAGGCACCATCTACCGCAACGACCGCGCCGCCAAGTAGCCGCTTTGTGCGGCTCGTACAATAGCGGCAAAGTATCCCGCCCCATCCGTTTCGCTGCCTGCGGCAGCCGGAGAAAAACGTGCGCCGTCAGCAGCGGGTCCCCGCCCGCCGTGTGCCGATCATTTGGTTTCACCCCGAATATCTCGCAAAGCTTGCCTCAGCCCTGCATCATCCAGACGCAGCATCAGGTCCATCGTGTCCAGCGACCGGCTTCGCAGCGTCGTCCCGCAGTACCGTTCGCACACGCCCTTTAGCGACTGAATGTCATGCCCAATGCGTGGCCCCACAGTCACCCCATCGCCCCAGTAATCCAGGCACAGCGTCAACGCCTCCCGCTCCTCCATCCGTGCGCCCGCTTCGTCCCGCGTGATCCCATACACCGTCACCGAAGAGTTGTCGTAAGCCATCTGCAGCAGCACCTCGAACGAGTCCCCCAGTAGAATCTCCCCGTCCACCACCGAGGCCAACGTCGCATACGGGTACTCACGAAATCGCTGTATCGAGGCAAACGCCGTCTTCACAGCACCCGTTGCTCAAACTTGCCCAACTTCACCGGCTCGATCCGCCCACCACCTTCGATCGCCTGAGAGTACAACGCCACTCGAAACGCTTGCGCCGCCTCACACAGAACCGCTGCCCGGTCCGGAAAATCAACGATCGCGGCAACAAGCCGTTCCAACGTACCGGCCACCTCCAACCGCCCCTTCGCGATGGCAAACACCCTCACCGCGTTCGGCAGCGGCCGAATCATCGTCCACGTCGAAGCTCGCCCGGGCCTCACCGCCGAAGAACGTCAACGGCCGCAACTCCCGCAACTGCTCCAAGTCATGGGCCCGTAGCCGTTGCGAGATCGAGCTGTCGCCGCTCACTAACGCCAAGTCAAAGAAGAACCGCCGCGGGTAGAGATCGTAGCCCTCCGGATTTCCAACCGTCTCGCCGTAAAGCCGCTTCCATCGTCCCGGCGGCATGCCCGGCAACGCCCCGGGCATCCAGTAGCCCCCCCCCCCCCCCCTTCCCGTGGGAACTCGTGCAATTGGCCCCCCAACCTACCCACCATATCCCCCCGGTAAAGGGCGACCCGTCCTG
>Ga0114966_10003331_pt1 | contig 14160 bp, 7 predicted proteins | sample M_130207_XF_Meta_FD_87029 | JGI IMG/M metagenome (GOLD analysis project Ga0114966, IMG submission 87029) | Freshwater microbial communities from Lake Montjoie, Canada to study carbon cycling - M_130207_XF_MetaG | ecosystem: Environmental > Aquatic > Freshwater > Lake | place: Lake Montjoie... | reverse complement strand
CGCGATGATATTGAGACGATGATGACCCAAGCGACACGGTTATATCAGTCAGGTAAATACATCTTAATGCGAGTATTTATAGAAACCCAGAAAGGGCTAAATACGTGCATTGCTTATAATGAAAATGAAATCGGGGTTGATTTAGATACATTAGAAGCAAATAAACCTCTTATTCCCTTAATTCAGATCGAAGGAGTTAAATTTTCGGCGCGAAGTTTTGAAATAGTCTTAAAACTAACACAAGTAATGGTTTTGGGAAAAACCGAAAAAAAAACGTCTTGTTTAATTAAGCGTCCGGGGGGGGTTTCGCAGGGGGTTTCGCAGGGGGTTTCGTCCCCCAACGACGATGCTCCGCATACAATTGCTGCGCCTATAATTGCTACGCATACAATTCTAGCACCTACGATTGCTCCGCCTATAATTCAAGAGCATGTAATTGCTCCTCCTATAGTTCAAGAGCATGTAATTGCTCCTCCTACAATTGCTCCGCCTACAATTCAAGCGCCTACAATTGCTCCGCCTACACCAGTTATAATCAAAAGTTTAGAACAAAGTAATGACTTAGAAGATATATCAATTCAAATTGGAGGATCTACCTTAGGCAGCGACACGATTAATTTGAAAAATCCAAATGAAGTATATTATGAAATATATCGCAAAGCCAGAGAAAAGGCAAAGGAATGGCGATTAAAGGCAATTGAATCTTATTTAGAAGCGAAGGAAATTAAGACAAAATATATGTTATTCGATATGGACGACTCGGATGACTCAATGGAAGATTCGGATGATGAAGAAGAAGAAGAATCATAATTTATTCTCTCCATTAGATCTATCATGTTTTATACATTAATTTAGCATATTTCAATTTAGTATACTTCAACTTAGTATATTTCAACTAATCTATAAATAAACAGTTCTGCTGAAAATATTTTATCATTAATTTAATATAATGACTTTCTTAAAGAACTTACAAAAAAGCATTAAGGCTCATCACTTCGTTGCTTTAATTGGTGTTTTAGTTTTAGCATTTGCGATTATGCAATATTCTGGACGAAAAACGATTTTTAACGATGGGTTTGGTGATGGTTATTCCGCTTCGCCGAGCAATACGCAGGGTAGCGCAGGTGTAGGAGGTTCTACATTTGTTGGCGGTGCTCAACCTCTCGGACAAAATGAAGTTTTTGCCGATGTTCCCGCCTGCTCATCAACTTCTACCGGCGGCTTAGCCCCAATTCCCCGTCCCAATGGCAACTATGACCCCTCCGAGTTATTGCCCAAGGATGTCAACAGCCAATGGGCGCAACTCAACCCCGCCGGCAGCGCCGACTTTAAGAATGTGAACCTCTTAAAGGCTGGTCATTTGATCGGCATTGATACCGTTGGCAGCACGCTCCGCAATGCCAATTTGCAAGAGCGATCTGAACCCCCGAACCCTACGGCTGCCGTCAGCCCTTGGCTGAATTCCACCATTGAGCCGGACTTGATGCGCCTGCCTTTAGAAATCGGCACTCGTGGTGTGAGCCCGCAGTAAGCAGCCCGTAGTAAGCAGCCCGTAGTAAGCAGCCCGCAATAAATTATTATCATTTAAATCCCTATAAGTTTTTAAAAATATATAAAAAATATTTTTAAAAAATATTATAAAATCACCAAAGTAATTTATCCGCTAGCCAACCCCGGCTCCATTTAGCATGTCGGTCTCTTTCGTGTCGCTGTTTATAAAGGCGCCGGCGGGTTTTAGCATATTTCAATCCCATTTTTTTAATATAAGTCGGAAAATCATTCATGCCATTTGCGCCTACACTGGCGATTTTCTTGCCTTGCTTATACACGTCTATTTTTTTAGTCTTATTGGTGGACGGTTTTACCACCACGCCGATTTTTTTCGCTTGCGAATAGGTGTAGTTTGTGATGGGATACATTTATATTATATACACTCAAAATATTATTATATAATCTTTTCTAGTAAGAGTATATAATGTCGCTTAATTATCTGGGCTATGCCCTTATTGTATTATTGTTATACATTTGCATGAAAATTTACCAAGAGTCGGATGTCTTTAATTTAAAGTGTATTATATCCGGTGTAGATGGCAAAAAATATTGCGTGCGTGAGCGCCATAAGTTAGAATTAGCGGCTGATCGTTTAGCAACGGTCAATACAAAAATGAATAAACTAGTTAAACATTGTTATAAAACTTATCCGGACCGCGAAAATATGCAGCGGTTAAAAGCTGGTTATAATCCTCAAAAAATAATGGAGACTTTGCCCACGAGTGAATTCACTGCCTTCAGTCAAAACAAGGGCGAAAAAATGGCATTTTGCTTAAATACGGAGAAAGAAGGAAACCAATTGATTGACCCCAATACCTTAATGTTCGTTGCCCTGCATGAATTATCGCATATTGCGACCAAAAGTATCGGACACAAAGATGAATTCTGGCAAAACTTTAAATTTCTTTTAGGCGAAGCCAGTAAGATTGGCATTTATGAACAAGTGGATTATAAGAAAAAACCTGCCCGTTATTGTGGGACCGATATAAATGATAATCCGTATTTTGACCTTTAATAATGCGTATGTATGTAAGCTATACGCGTTCATACACGATAAAATCAACTGAACAATTATGCGTAAAATCAAAACTATGGTCTCGTTCAACTTCCTTCCATTCGGTTAGGTCTAAGACCGGAAAGAAAGTATCACACGGAAAATCGTGATCAATATAGGTTACATAACATTTATTGATTTTTCCACTGTTCAAAAATTGTTTATAAATTTGGGCGCCGCCAATAATCCACACGTCTTCATATAAATTATTGGTATCTAAAAAGGTCTCTAATAATTCAAAGTCTTTAAATATTCTCGGACTAGTAGATGCGCTATCAACTTCATTTGCACCATATTCGTTACACTTCATTGTTTTGGACAGCACCAAATTGTCCCGATTTGTTAAAGTACGCGGTAAACTGAACCAGGTATTCCGCCCCATAATAACAGCATTATTTCCATCACCTTTCGTCATTTCGGAAAAATATTTCAAATCCTGTTTATTATGCCAAGGGATTGTCCCTTTATAGCCAATACCATTGTTACGACACATTGCAACGATTAAATTATACATCCTTTATATTTAACACCCTTTATATTTATGCCCTAATAACTATAATATATACATAAAAATATATCATTTTATGTATATATATTAATATGGACGGTTTTATTGAACCCATCTATAAATTAGCATATGTTAGTCAAAATACAATATATGTTTTTATTGGAAGTAAGGCTGAGCAGAAGCCGGTAGAGGTACCGGTACCTGAATCATCAGATGAAGAGGAATCGTCCGAGGAGGATGTATCAGAAGACGAAGAGGCATCTGAGACTGATGACTTGGACCTATTATTTAAACAAAATCCGGCTAACCCCATTTTTGAAGGCATTTTTACAGCAGAAGAATTGGAAAAAATAACTGAAAATAATAAAACGGTTATATTCCTACCGGAACGCATCCATTTAGATGACACTATTGAAATAATCAAAAAAAAAATATTGATGCATTTAATGTCCGATTTGGATTTCTCATTTGACGAAATTTATATTTTTATTAAACAAACCGAATTGTTTAATGCGGCTACGCTGTTCAATATATTAACACAGAACGATAAATTGGAATTATCCAAAGAGAGATTTGAACAATTTCTGCTTAATGTAGATGATGTTAATATTGATAGTTTACCACCAAAAGAAGTGTATGATTATGCCGATATTGTAAATTTAAATATAGACCATCATACATTTTTTATTACCAAACCACTCGGACAGCAAATTACCGTCGCAAATTCGGATTATCCCTATACCATAAATCCGTTTGACGCCATTTCGTATGATCCATACTTGGAGAAATTTGGAAATGATATGATAACTACCACCAACAAATCTCTCCTCATGCAGCATAGCGACATTGCCGAAAATACGATTTATCTCTGCCTAGCCAAAGATGTGCTACTTTTTACAAAGACTGAACGAAACCTCCCTGAACCAAGCACTATTAAAATATATTTCCCTTATTTGCATGAAAAAAATATAGTGTCACTCGTGCAACTTATTGAAAACCGTGAAATATTAAAAGCCGAATCTCAAGCCCTAATCACGAGCGCATTTGAACAAAATATTAAAAATATTAATTTATTCTATGAAAATTATGCTAACCGTAATAAAGATGACTTGAAATATATTGAAATGGGTATAAAATCCATTATTATGACACTTAAACCAGCCTATAAATTTTATATGCCCTTAGATGTTGTTTTTAAATTGATACATGCCACCAAAGATGTGCCGTTGATTAAAATGAACTTATCAAAAAAGAGAGAAAATATTTATCGTTTATACACGGATAAAATAGCCACCAACGGAACCAAAATTCCTTATTTGGCGAAAGGTGTTATTTTTAAATGGATACAAATGATTGGAAAATCACGCAGTGTAGCAGTCTATATTGAATACTTGGATCAAAAATCGGGTTCGGTTATGCCCATCATCTGCGAGTTTGAAATAAACGGAAATATCACCATTAAAGCGAATTTTGCCACGACTATGAAAATAGATGAAGTGAACGAATTATTTACTACGCACGTCAATCCGGTTATTGATATTGTGAAAGAATATCTAGAGCAAGGCGGCTATAATATGTATCACTTTACTGACTTGAAAAGCAATAACGTAGAAATTATAAATATTGATTTCGTGATGCATATACCAATTACTCATAAAATTATAATAAAAAAAATAATCGGATGTGTCTCGAGCGTATTTAATGTCGTTGCGGATAATTTAAGCACGTCAAATAAAGGAAATATTTCAATGCGTTTTAAACGTGTAGCCAATTATAATGAAATGGATGCGCAAGATTCTATGATTGTAGACATGTCAAAACCCGAGCTAAATTATACCGATAATGAAATCATTTCGGAATTAAAGACCAATTTTAATTTATCGGAAGATGCCGCCCGTGAAAAATATATCGAGGTGAAACGATCCATAGAAGAAATGCAATTGGCAAACCGCCGTTTGAAAATTATAAATAATCCAGGGTTTTTAACGCGAATATACAATCAAGAATTTAATAAAATTATTACAATTAATGTGACGGGTATAAATAATATCACTTATTTGTCCACTTTATATGTCTATTTGGATACTATATTACGAATTACGCAAAAAAAATCTAACAAATATATGAAAAATGAGACTATAAATAGCAGATGTAGTGGAAGCAAAATCGAAGAAGAAGAAGAAAATGTTAAAGAAATTGTGGCAGAAGCTAGAAATGAAAATGAAATAGAAGAGGCTGCGCTTGCATCTGCACCCGCACTTGCACAAGAAGAAGAAGAAAATATCGAATTGGGAGACAAAGAATTGGGTGTCAAAGAATTGAGTGTCAAAGAATTAGGTGTCAAAGAATTGGTATTTAATATCGAAGAAGAAGAAAAAGATAAAGCGATTGAAGCTGAAGCGGCAGAAGAACTGACCGAAGAACAGTTTGCTGCCATGAATGAACAGTTTGGTATTGGCATGGGTGAGGATGACGATGAGGATAATGACGATAATGATGATGATGATGATGATGATGATGAGGAGGAGTCAGGCGGAGCTGGTAAGCCCAAGGCTGACAAACCGCCCAAGGCTGCAAAGGCTGACAAACCGCCCAAGGTTGCAAAGGCTGATAAACCGCCCAAGGTTGCAAAGGCTGCAAAAGCTGATAAACCGCCAAAAGCTGCCAAAGCTGATAAACCTGCAAAAGCTGACAAACCTGCAAAAGCTGCCAAAGCCGCAAAGGACGATGAGGAAGAGGATACAAATGAGGAAGATGATGACGACGATTTGGTGGACACCGATATTACCGGCATGAGTTTAGCGAACCCGAACCCTTTTGCCAAGCGCATGATGAAACGTGATAAAAATTTATTTGAAACCGGCGATAAAACAAAAAAATTCACAAATTATTCACGTTCTTGTCCATGGGATGTGCTTCGCCAGCCGGTTATATTAACCGATGAAGAAAAAGAACGCATTGATAGAGAACATCCGGGGTCTTACCAAGATGCTGTGAAATATGGGAGTAATCCGAACAACAAATTTTGGTATATTTGTCCGCGTTATTGGGATTTAAAGAACAATACGAGTTTAAATGAAACCGATCCCGAATTTTCAAAAAGTAAAGTTATACCTGCGGGACAAAAGAAAGTTGCCGCCGGAACACATATTTTTGAATTTAATGATCACGGAGCCCACCACATGAAAGGGGATAAATATATAAATCACTCGCCTGGGTTTTTAAAACCATCAGAAAATGGCAAATGTTTACCGTGTTGTTTTAAATCAAAATCATTTAATGGTGATGAACAATGGAACCGCCGTAAAACCTGTACAAATAATCCGATAATGCTTCCGCGAATTAAACGCAAAGATAAAATTAAAAAAAAAATAAATAAAGACGACGAAGACGAAGATGAGGAGGAAGAAGAAACGGTTGAGCCAGCGCCTATGCCTGCTGAAGCGCCTGAGCCTGCGTCTGTACCTGATGCGTCTGTACCTGTACCTGATGCGCCTGTACCTGTGCCTGCGCCCGTTATTACAGCTAAGACGAAACAACAAAAAAAAGAAATAATAGTAATAGATGAATATATTTTAGGGGTGGATAAATATCCAATTACCGAAAAAGATCGGTTTGGTTATTTACCCATTGCTATTCAAAAATTTCTGGGGACAGATAACAATAAATGTAAAGTTAGTCAGTTAAATTCTACAATTAAACCAAATCATCCTTGCCTATTAAGATATAGTGTAGAAATTAGTTCAACCCAATCATTTGTTGCATGTATTGCTGATCTATGGTATTCGCTTAACGCAAATCAACCATTCAATAAAGAGAAAAAAAGACCATCCATTAAAAGAATGAAAAATATTTTAATTGACGCTTTAAGCATTGATACATTCGTCAGTTTACAAAATGGTTCTTTAATCCAATTATTTTACACGACTAAAAAGGCAAGCGACGCGGCAGACGAAGCAGCAGGCGCAGAGGCAAGCGACGCAGAAGAAACCGATATTAACGAGGAGGAAGAAGATCCCGTAAATAATATGGAAATTTATGCCGATATTTTCTCTCAGACAAAATCAAAGCTATATGAAGTCGCCGATAAAAGAAATCCTGCCCAAATGAGCGCTTTAATTAAGGTCGCCAAATCGTATAAAAACTTTATTGACTATTTAAAAGATGACACGGTTGAAATTGATCACTCATATTTATGGGATTTAATATGTCTACCTAACCCGAAATTGTTTATTGGTGGTTTAAATCTAGCTATCCTCAATCTGCCGCGAAAAGACATTACCGATAATGTGGAAATTATATGTCCATCAAATCATTATTCGTCGGTTTTGTTCGATGAGACCAAACCAACCGTTATTATTTTAAAAATAGATAATTATTATGAACCAATATGTGACTATGAAAATAATACGGAGAATGGAATAATTATCGGGAAAACATTCCGTTTAAATAATCCGGACATTTTACCAAATATTGTAAATACACTCAACTTAATTAAAAAATCAATGCAATCCAAGTGTGGCGCATTTAATAGTAAGCCGAACGTTTACCGTTTTGAGCAAAATATTCCTTTAAAAACACTCATTACTCATTTGAAAACTATTAATTATACCGTTGACAAGCAAGTATTAAATTATGATAGTAAAGTGATTGGTCTAGTTGTTCTGAATACTGAAAAGAAAAGAGGATTTATTCCCTGTTTCCCGTCAGCACTTAACAATACTGATAATACAAACTTAATTTGGATGGATGATGTTTATACCGACACATATGACAATACAAAAGCGTTTCTTGAAGAAGTTTATAAAAAAAATCCAAAAATTCTCTGCAAGCCGCGTATGAAAGTTGCCGAAGATGGTTTGATTGTTGGAATTATAACAATGACAAATCAGTTTATCATGATTTCCGAGCCTGCTCAAAATATGGACGACGATTTACCAGTGCTTAACAGTTTAAATTATAATGATTATGCAAGTGATATCAGTACGAGTAATAAATTAGATGATGAACGGATCATATATATTAAAAAAATACAACTAGAAACAAAATTTTATAATGTGTTTCGCAATACAGCGAAATTTTTATTAGGACAACCTGAAAATAAAAATATACGAAGTGATATCATAGAGCGGGTGAACTCTTCGTCGCAACTTTATCTGAAAAAAATAAGCAGTATAGAAAAATTATTGAGAGATTTGATGGAAGATCGTTTTATATTTGAGGCATATGATGAAAGCGATTTATTAAAACTCGATAAAATAACGAGCTGTAATAATAAATGTAAGAATAAACCTTACTGCAAAAAAATAGATGGCACTGATAAATGTGTGCTTATGATACCCTCCGTTAATTTAATTAGCGATAAATTAAATAATACATTTTATTTTGGAAAATTGGCTGATGAAATTGTCCGTTATAGTCGCATTAATTCATTCTTATTTAATCCAAAAATAGTTCTCTCTTTTTCGCCCCTAACATATAATCTGAGAGAGGATGAAATTATATTATTAAATTCATTATTAACACAAGACTATTTTGATAATATTACATATGCGCAAACGAATAAATATATTACATATAACACATATGATACAACTAATCCGTTAGTCGGGCAAAAGTATTCAAATATTTATACCGAAGAAGCGCCGGCGAAGGCACCTGCTCCTGTTGCTCAAGTGCCTGTTGCGCCTGTGCCAGTGCCAGTGCCTGCTCAAGTTCCTGCACCTGCTCCTGTGCCAGTGACTGCTCAAGCTCAAGCTGCTCCGCCTGCCAATAAAAGAAATATAGTTGTTAAAAAAAAGGTTAAAATTGTCATAAAATAAAAATTAAATATCTTTTGAATATAACGTAATTTGTGGTTGAAATCCTAATTTTTTATGAAAATGTATTGATTTTTCATTAGACATATAAACATCCAACCATATTTTTTTAACATTGTTTACTTTTGCCACATCTATAACTTTATCATATAATTGCGAAGCAATACCTTTATTACGGGCTGCTTCTATTACCCATACATATGATATAAACATATATTGATTTTCCAAGTTTCCGTAATCTAATCCATAAAAACATTTATGTGTAACATTAAACCAAATAAATCCGATTACTTCATTATTATTATCATTATCCTCCGCTACAATAATTGCATTTTTATCAATTGCCTCACCGATTAAATTAAGTTGTTCTTTATTTTTCTCTTCAGAAAAAAAACTAGTTTTGTTTTCTTCTAAAAATAATATTTCTAATATTCCTTTCATAATAACATCTATATCGGTCGATCTCGCAAATCGGTATGAATATAATATAGTTGTCATTATATTATATTTATTTTTTATTACACATTTAACATTTAAAACGCTAACTCATAGCCATCATCAATCTCCCCCATATCAGCCGGTTTAATATTATTCGCATTATTATTAATCGTAATTCGAGAAATGCTGCACTCGGTTTCGTCAATCGCCGTCACGTTCTCAAACCCATTTTCAATTATAGTGTCGTCATTTTCGATAATCAACTCCTCGGCATTTAACTGCGTAATTTTATCATAGTCCAACACAACTTGAAACGCACTTGTGCCAAAGAACCCTTCCTGACCGCACATAACATTTGCCGACACGCCGCGCATTGTATCTAATTCCGCATGGCGAGCGGCGTTCAAGAACATTTCAGGCGTCTCCTCAAAGGATGCCTTGGCAATAGGACCAATATTATCGTTATTAATACCATGACGAAAGATGGACACCATACTATCGTTACACGTCATGCGGTCACATAGCATACTCAAGTGATGAAAGTTAATATAAGTGCTGTCAAACTCAATCACTTCCGAGATTTCGTTCAAGATGGATTGTCGTGCCGCTTCAACACCAAGCACCCGATAAATTTCTTGGATGTCATTCGTATAAGTGCGCGTCACGTCAATGTATTTCAGACTTAGCAAATGCATTAAATTCGTGCCAATGGTATCTAGTACCCACGTTTCTTTTTTTGAGAATTTCCCGTCTTCCATGATCAAGCTATCGAGTATTTTACGCGGGGTCACTTTTTTAATATGTTTCACTCCGCGCAATACTAAATTATCAAGCAACGAATCTTGGAAGTTTTTCAGCAAATAGATCTCATCCGATTGGTCTAAGGACTTTTTCTTGCTCGAATTTAGCTCACGATTTAATCGTAGCCGAAACACTAAACTGTCGCTATTATAATCGGAGAATTCACAAGAGACTTGGTCACTATACACATTGTTGATTGCGAAGTGCACATCATTCATCGTGATATTTCGATCCAGCATTTCTTCGGCATTCATAATTAAGCGAATAACCCATTTTGATTTTGTATTCGGTTCCTTTTCCTTTGCTGCGCTTTCGCTTTCGTCTTCTTCCCCTGCGCCTTCGCCTTCGGGCGTGTTACATTCATCGACCATTTTTTCAAATGCATCATACATTTTCATAACGTCTTCATCTTCTTTAATTAAAGTGCTGGCGTTATTAAACGGGTCAAAACAAATCTTAATAGAATCCACGATCGTCCGCAGCTGCGTATGTTCTAGTCGGTTAACCATCCGTTTTGCGTTTTCTTGTTCGCATTCTTCATTAGGATACAAATAAACCGTGCAAGAGGGATTTTTCGGATTTTCCGACAGAGATATAATTTCCTCAATACGCGGCAAACCACGCGTTACGTTAGATTTACTCGCTACACCCGCAAAGTGGAAAGTATTCAGCGTCATCTGTGTAGTGGGCTCACCAATAGACTGAGCCGCAATCATGCCCACCATCTCACCGGGCGCAATAATAGCCTTTTTATAAGTGAGAACAATTTGTTCAATCAGGATGGTTAAGGCTTTGCGATTAAACCGTTTCACCATAAGCAAATCCTTTGGCGTCAAATAATAATAATACAAGGTTTTAAAGAGCGCATTCGGTTGACAATAATGAATAGCCATAATGCGGTCATAGCCTTCATCGATTATTTCCATCGCTTCAAAGGGTGTAATATCCACAAGCGAATTCACATTTATGTATTGCTGTCCTTGCACATTATTGATGGCGTGGACAAACGACACCGGCAAATTCACGGTCTTATTATCACGATAGCCAAACACATTTTTAGCCAGACCGGTTCGCGCTTGGATAGCCAAATCAATCAAAGCTTTGGTGCGTTTCGCCAACTCATTGCTTTGTTTTTCCAGACGTTTAATGGTTTGTTTCGTGAAAGAGGCGATATACACATCATCCGCTTTGGTTTTATTGCCCGACGAAACCGCCGGCATCTGATAATGATTGTAAATATCTTCCAATGTCATTTGCACGAGGGGTAAGACTTGGGTCTCTACTTTCACTGGATCAAATCCGTCATCGCCATAACTAAACTGAATGATTTTGTTTTTGTTATTGCGCACTGTCATATCATACTCCACTTTCAAATCTTCCAAGCCCTTGATTAACCGGCGCTGAATATAACCAGTTTGCGAAGTTTTGACGGCTGTATCAATAATACCGATACGACCACCCATAGCGTGGAAGAACAACTCTTCCGGGGTCAGACCCGAGATGAAGGAATTCTCTACAAAACCTCGTGCTGCGGGTGAATCATCATACTTGGTAAAGTGGGGCAGGGTGCGGTTTTCAAAACCATAGGGGATACGTTTATTATCCACGTTTTGTTGACCTAAGCACGAAATCATCTGCGAAATATTCAAGTCACTGCCCTTTGATCCGGCATTGACCATAATGACAAATCGGTTCTCGGCGCTTAGACTTTCACGTCCGATTTTACCGGCATCATTCACGGCTTTACTAAGGATATTATTCACCTGAGTTTCAAACTCTTGCTGGTCGGTTTGACCAGTTTTATTTTCAAAAATTCCCAAATGGGTTTGGTCAATCAGTGACTTTACTTCCTGTTTTTTCTTGGAAATAATTGTGGTAATCGCATCATTGGTCGCTTTATTGGCAATCAAATCGCTCACACCCACACTATAACCCGACGTTTTCATATATTCCGTGACAATGTTTTGCAAATTATCAACAAATTGGACCGACTCCTTATTGCCGAAATCATTGCAAATGCGGTGGATCAACCCATTTGACCCATCACCGAGCACGCCTTTCTCTAATTGCCCGCGAATATATTTACCGTTATTGATTTCCAACACATTATTGGAAGTCTTGTATTCCTCTTTGTCGCCGTAACGTTTGGTTTTATATTTCATCGTAAACGGTGGCAAGATTTGGGATAATATATTAAAATTAGATACTTCCTTTGTAGGCAGTTTATCGACATCTACTCGATTATGTGCCATCAACAAATTCATAGCGTCACGCGGAGTGAATTTAATGTTTTCACGCGTAAAACGGTAAGCACCTAAGAGGGAATCTTGGAAAATCCCGATTATTGATTTGTTATTTGCCGGACTAATTATTTGCCACGGCACTGCCGCCAAATTCTTGAGTTCCGACTCACTCTCTATATCTTGTGGCATATGTAAATTCATCTCATCTCCCAATGAGCACCCTCTAGCTTTCACTAAAGGACAGACTGTATCTTAAGCAAACTCAGGTTGATTAGACCCTCATTGTTCACCAACATCCGTTCAGTCGTTGAAGGGCTACCATGTCCTATCATAGCGGATTTAGGTAGTCACACTGCGGATTGCCCAATCCCTAACATTGTTACCATTGGGTACGGCTATTAACCGTGGTCCCCTTTACAATTTCTCGTAAAAGGTTGGTAGTTAGGGCTCTAAGGGGTTTCCCGCTGCAAGATGTTTCGCCACCAACCTTTTGAAAAGGTTGTTGACTAGGAGGTTTCACGCTTTTCACGCCTCCTGTTTTCGACAGAGAAGTTTATCGAAATCAGCATTGTAGGGCTTTGTGTCTGCGACATTCATCCTAAATGTATCGCCTACCGGCATAATTCGCACAATATGCCCCATCATAGACATTCTGTGTAAAGTCGGTTGCCGGTTGAAGAGAATACAGTCGCCGTCCATCATATGCCGATGGACAATATCGCCGAGCTCCAAGGTGATGGAATTACGGTCAATGTTACGAAGCGATATAGTATACCCGTTTTTCTTTTCCAAAATTTTGGCACCGGGATGAATATCCGGACCATTGCGCACTAATTTTTCCAAGAAATTAATATTTCGTGGATTTACAACGACCGGTTTCGTCAGATTTTTCGCCATTTTTATCGGCACACCCAACTCAGCAGCCGACAAATTTGGATCCGGTGTAATAACCGAGCGCCCACTAAAATCAACACGTTTGCCCATAAGATTGCCTCTGACACGCCCGTGCTTTCCGACCAAGCGCTCCTTGATCGATTTTAAAGGACGCCCCGAGCGCTGTGACATATGCGGCGCACCGGGTATTTTGTTGTCCACCATAGACGCGACATAATACTGTAAAAGCACCGTCCAGTCATTAATGACATTTGCCGATGCGTTTGCTTGTATTTTTTCCTGTAGCGTTTTATTAGCCTTCAAAATACTCACGATGATATGGGTTATATCGTCTTCGCTGCGCTGTTGAGAATCATGCTTGACGGATGGACGAACGGCGGGTGGAGGCACGGCTAACACTTGACAAATCATCCATTCCGGTCGTGACCAAATTGGACTAAACCCCATAAAAGAAATATCATCGTCGGAAATCCGGCGAAAACACTTCAGTAATATTTCAGGGGTTAAGGTCATCACTAGCTTTTCGGCTTCCTCGGCGCCAACCTCGGTATCGCCTTTATTCACCCACTCAGCGACCAACGAAGCTAATCCTTCCTTTTTGATTTTGCTGGGCTGCTTACATCCGCACCCGTCGTCGGTATCTTCACCACACCGCATAACCCCGCTCGCAAGCTTATACACATTTTCCCAGCGCTCCTCCGCAGACATTTTGAGCATATGCTTATATTTTTGCTTGCTGATTTTCAGTTTGCTGCATTTTACACAAACACAGCGCGCGATTTTAATAATCGTGGTGAGATATTGGATATAAAAGAGTGGTCGCGCTAATTCAATGTGTCCAAAGTAGCCGGG
>Ga0114966_10003326_pt1 | contig 14167 bp, 13 predicted proteins | sample M_130207_XF_Meta_FD_87029 | JGI IMG/M metagenome (GOLD analysis project Ga0114966, IMG submission 87029) | Freshwater microbial communities from Lake Montjoie, Canada to study carbon cycling - M_130207_XF_MetaG | ecosystem: Environmental > Aquatic > Freshwater > Lake | place: Lake Montjoie... | reverse complement strand
TCCGAAAAACAGCCGCTGGTCTTCGCGCTGGGACTGCATGCATACGTGGCCGGCCAGCCGTTCCGCCTGCACGCGATCCGCAAGGCGCTGCAGCACTGTTTAGCGCATCGTGATGCGGAAAGAGTGTGGCCTACGCATCCCGGCGCAATCGCCCGCCATTGCATGCAGCTTCCCGCCGGCATTGTCCCGCGGGCCTGAATCGAACTTACGGAGGAACTCCCATTGACTACCGATACCCTGCCCCGCGTCGTCGTGCTCTCGACGGGCGGCACCATCGCCGGTCGCGGCAACTCCACGATGAGCATGGCGGAATACAAGGCCGGCGAACTGGGTGGCGACGAACTCGTCGCGGCGGTGCCGGAACTGAAACAATACGCGCGCGTCAGCGTCGAGCAGGTCAGCAATATCGGCAGCTCCAACATGACGTTCGCGATCTGGTGTGCGCTGGCCGAACGCATCAATACACTCTTCACTGCGGACGCCGATGTGGCGGGCGTCGTCATCACGCATGGCACCAGCACCATCGAAGAGACCGCTTACTTTCTGAACCTGACGGTAAAGCATGACCGCCCGGTGGTGCTGGTCGGCTCGCAACGCCCGGCGACGGCGCTGAGCGCGGACGGGCCGCTGAATCTCGTCAATGCGGTGCGCACTGCGGCTTGCCCCGACTCGCGCGGCCACGGCGTGCTCGTCGTTCTCAATGATGAAATCAACGCTGCGCGCGACGTGACCAAGAGCAACACCTTTCGCGCGGAGACTTTCCGCTCAGGCGAACTTGGCTTCCTCGGCTACGTGGACCAGGACAAGGTTGCCTACTACCGCTCTTCAACGAAGCGGCATACGACCGCGTCTGAATTCGACCTCAAGGCGATCAAAGACCTGCCGCGCGTCGAGATCGTCTACTCGTCGGTAGAAAGCGATGCGCCGCTGATCGTCGCTGCATTGAGCGCAGCAGGCGTGCGCGGCATTGTGTTCGCCGCGACCGGCGCGGGCTCGCTGTCGGAACTCGAAGTGGCGGCAATCAAGAAGGCCGGCAAGACCGTGTTCGTGCGCTCGAGCCGCGTTGGCAACGGCCGCGTGATCGGCCGCGCCGAATTCGACAAGCTGGGCGTCATCGCCGCGGACAACTTGAGCCCGCAAAAAGCCCGCGTCCTGTTGATGCTAGGGCTTGCCGTCACCAGCGATGTGGCGACGCTAAGAAGGATGTTCGCGGAGTACTAACAGGTTCGGTGAAATGCACTTCGTCGTTCCCGCGCAGGCGGGAACCCAGTAAATTCAACTGCGTCTGGATACCCGCCTGCGCGGGTATGACTAAATTCACTCCGGCTTCAGCCCCGCCGCCTTGATCACGCGCGCCCACTTCGTCAGCTCGTCGTTGATGGTCACCGCGAACTCCGCCGGTGTGCTGCCAACCGGGTCCAGCCCCTGCGGCACCAGGCGCTCGCGCACATCGTTCATTTTCACGATCTGCGCAATTTCGGAACTCAGCCGCGTGACGATGGCGCGCGGCGTGTTGGCCGGCGCAAGCAGGCCGTACCACGAACTCGCTTCGTAATCGGGAACGCCGGCTTCTATCATGGTGGGGACATCGGGGGCGGAGCTCGTGCGCGCCCGGCTCGTCACCGCCAACGCGCGCAGCTTGCCTGCCTTGACCAGCGCGAGCACGGATGCGGTCGACGGAATCATCGCGACGATATGGCCGCCGAGCAGATCGGGAATCGCGGCCCCGGCGCCCTTGTAAGGCGCATGCACGATATCCATGCGCTCCATGCTTTTCAATAATTCCATCGATAGATGCACGGGGGTCGCGGTGCCGGCGGAACCGTACGTGAGCTGGCCGGGCTTCGAGCGCACCCACTCCACGAATTCCTTGACCGTGCGCGCCGGCACGCTGTTGTTGACGACCAGCATGCCGGGCGACAGCACGACCAGTGAAACAGGCGCAAAGTCTTTGACCGAGTCGTAGGGCAGTTTCTTGTGCAGGCTCGGATTGATGGCATGGCTGCTGCTGACCAGCACCAGCGTGTAACCATCCGGCGCCGCCCTGGCGACGATCTCGGTACCGATGATGCCGCCAGCGCCCGTGCGGTTGTCCACCACCACGCCGACGCCCAGCCTCTCCGCGAGTTTCTGCCCGACGATGCGTGCCGAAATGTCCGTGCCGCCGCCAGCGGTGAAGGGAACGATCAACCGTATCGGCTTGGTCGGATACTGCTGAGCGCCAGCGACAACCGGGAGAACCAACGCCAGCGCAAAGAACAGCCGCCGCGCCGCTTTATTCCGGCTCATTTGAGGTTTTTTGCCCATTCCGCCACCACCGCTTCAAAAAAGACGCCACGATATATCATCACACACGTTGCGGTAAACTAACCCGCAGAATGGCAAAAAGCCCCGGGGAGCAAGTCATGCATTGCATATCACGATGGATACTGGCGGTTGCCGCATGCGCCATCTGCGCGATGGTCGCCGCACCGGCGCTCGCGCAGGACAGCGTCACCTTGAAGCGCATCAAGGACAAAAAGACCATCGTGCTCGGCGTGCGCGAGGCGTCGGTGCCGTTTTCCTACCTTGATGACAAGAAACAGTACGTCGGCTATTCGGTCGACCTCTGCATGAAAATCGTCGACGCGGTCAAGGCCGAGCTCAAAATGCCCGATCTCAAGGTGAGCATGATGACGATGGTGCCGTCGGCGCGCGTGCAGATGGTGATGAACGGCGACGTCGACCTCGAATGCGGTTCGACGACCAACAGCGTCGAGCGGCAGAAAATGGTTTCGTTCGTGGTGACGACGTTTTTCACCGGCACGCGCATGCTGGTGAAGACCGCATCGAAAATCAAGGACTACAAGGACCTGAAAGGCAAGCCGGTGGTCGTCACCAGCGGCACGACCAACGAACGCGCGATCAAGAATTACAACCTGGACGAGTCGCTGAACATGCGCTTCGTGCAGGTCAAGGACCACAACGAAGCGCTGGCAGCGCTCGACAATGGCAGCGCGGCGGCTTTCCCGATGGACGACGTGCTGCTCTACAGCATGCGCGCGACCGCCAAAAACCCCGCTGACTACACCGTGGTGGGCGATTTTCTGACGCACGAGCCCTACGGCATCATGATTCGCAAGGACGATGCGCCGCTCAAGAAGCTCGCGGACGGCGCGGTGACCGCGCTCTTTAAAAGCGGCGAGATCAACAAGATCTACGCGCGCTGGTTCGAGTCGCCGATCCCGTCCAAGAACGTCAATCTGAATATACCGATGAACAGCACTCTCAAGAAAAACATCCGCAGCCCCAACCACGACGGCGTTGATCATTGCGGCCGCATGCAATGCATGCTGACGCAGCGCCGCGAGATGTAGCCGCCGCCGCTGCAGAGTGAGTGACGGTGGCCCGGGAGCGGCGAGCGGGCAATAGCGTTACTGCGGCTTGATCCCCGCGTCTTTGACGATCTTGCCCCACTTGGGGATTTCCGCTTTCAGAAAGTCCGCGAACTGCTCGGGCGTGTTGCCGACCACGAACAGCCCCTGCCCGGCCATCTTCTCCTTGACGTCGGCGCCGCTTAACGCGCCAACCGCTTCGGCATTGAGTTTGGTGACGACGTCGCGCGGCGTTGCCACTGGCGCGAACAAACCGAACCACGTGCTCGCTTCGTAACCCGGCAGGCCCGACTCGGCTGCAGTGGGAACATCCGGCGCGGTCGCCACACGCTGCTTGCTGGTGACCGCGAGCGCGCGCAGCCTGCCGCTTTGCGCCTGCGGCATGCCGATCGGCAGGTTGGAAAACACCATCGAGATCTGCCCGCCCAGCGCGTCAGCGATGGCGGGGCCTTCGCCTTTGTACGGGATGAACAGCATGTCGACCTTCGCCTGCATCTTGAAAAGCTCGCCCGCCAAATGCGGCGAGCCGCCCGACGCCGCACCGAATGTAAGCTGGCCGGGGCGCGCCTTGGCGAGCGCGATCAGGTCCTTGACCGATTTCACCGGCAGCGACGGATGGATCACGATGACGAGCGGCGACACCGCGATCTCGGTGACGCCGACGAAATCGCGCGCCGTGTCGTAATTGAGCTTGCCGAACATCGCCGGCACCACCGCCTGCGAAGTCTGCGAGCCGACCAGCAGCGTGTAGCCGTCGGGCGGCGACTTGGCGACGAATTCGGTGCCTATGATGCCGCTGGCGCCGACGCGGTTGTCGACGATGAACGAAGTGCCGACGCGTTCGGTGAGTTTCTGCGCAAGGATGCGCGCGGTGAGGTCAACGCCGCCGCCGGCCGCGAACGGCACCACGATGCGCACCGGTTTGTTCGGAAAGACATCGGCGCTCAATACGGGCAGTGCAACCAGCGCAAAAGCCGCGAATGCAATGTGAGTCAGTTTTGTAATCATGATCTCCTCCATCTGGACATTTTTAACTACGGATAACCGCGTAACCTGGATTTTTCGGCCCCTCATTCCCGCTTGGGCGGGTATCCCCTTCCTCCGCTTGCGGGGGAAGGCAGGATGGGGGCGTCCTTTTTCCGGGGCGCCGCCTGCGCGGGGACGACGAACTTATTTCATCAACTCATATGATGATCACCTGAATACAGATCAAGGCGCCAGCGTAATCTTCGCCTCTTTAATCACCTTTGCCCACTTGGGGACTTCATCGCGGATGAATTTGTCGAACCCGGCGGGCGTGCTACCGACCGGCTCATTGCCCATGGCGGCGATGCGCTCGGCGAGCTCAGGCGATTTCACCACCTGCACGAACACCTCGTTGAGCCGCTTGACGATGGCGTCGGGCGTGCGCGCCGGCGCGACGATCCCGTACCAGCCGAAAAACGAAAAACCCGGCAGCCCCGCTTCGATCATTGTCGGCACATCCGGGGCGAGTTTCGAGCGCCGTTCGCCCGCTGCCGCCAGCGCGCGCAATTTGCCGGCCTGCACCAGCGGCAGTGCGATCGCCACCGTGTTGAACGCCATGTCGAGCTGGCCCCCCATCAGGTCGGTCAACGCCGGGCCGTTGCCTTTATACGGAATGAACAGCAAGTCGATGCCGGCGCGCAGCTTGAGCAACTCGCTGCCCAGGTGCTGCCCGCTGCTCGGCAACGCGCCTATCGTGTATTTGCCCGGATTTTTTTTGGCCAGTGCGATCAGTTCCGCCAGCGATTTCGCCGGCACGGAGGGATGCACGAGCAGCAGGCTTTCGTTGGTGGCGAGCATGGCAACCGGCGCAAAATCGCGCACCGTATCGAACGGCAGCTTGGGATACAGCGTCGGGTTCAACACATGGCCGGTAAAGACGAACAACAGCGTGTAACCGTCCGGCGGCGCCTTCGCCACCAGATCGGCACCGATGTTGCCGCCGGCGCCCGCGCGATTGTCGATGACAACCTGCTGGCCGAGCATGCCCGCTGCGCCTTGGGCTGCGACCCGCGCGAATGTGTCGCCGCCGCCGCCTGCCGACGAGCCGACGATCAGGCGTATGGATTTGGTGGGGTACGACTGTGCCGCGGCGACGCACACGAAGCCGCATGCGAGCGCACAGAAAACAATGCGTATGATCCCCTGCGGCAATATACTTTGCATGGAACTGCCCCTCTGCTCGCGCATGTGAATCGCGTCTGCCTGCCCGCTTATTGCCGGCGATTCTGCCAGAACCTCTTTATACAGTGGCTTGTCCTGCGGGTGCAACAGGCGCTACCGCGCGCGACGATCTGAATCAGAATCTTGCGATCAGGCGTGCGCTGCATTATCCTCTGTGGCCTGCGCCGGGTCTTCAAGAGTTCACCCACGTCGCCGTATTTTGAGCGCCCACAACGATCGAACCGGAACCGCATGACCAAAGTCAGTGGAACGATTGCCTGTGTGATGAGCGCGATGAGCGCCATGTGGTTGACGGATATCGCGCATGCGGCCTACCCGGAGCGCCCGATCCGTATCGTCGTGCCATTGCCAGCCGGCACCTCGCCCGATTTGTTCGCGCGGTATCTCGGCCAGAAACTTTCCATCGCCCTCAGGCAGTCGGTCATCATCGAAAACCGCCCTGGCGCCAACTCGGTGATCGGCACCGCCGTCGTCGCCAAGGCGAGCGCCGACGGCTACACGCTGCTCAACGCCTCGGTACAGCACGTGATGCTCAAACCGCTGCTCGGCAAACTCGCGTTCGACCCGGACACCGATTTCGTGCCGGTGACGACGGTCTCCGCCACGGAAATGGTCCTGGTGGTTCCCGTGGCATCGCGTTTCGCCGCGGTGACCGACCTGGTCGCGGCGGCGAAGGCGAAACCGGGCGAGCTCAACTTCGCGACGCCGGGCATCGGCAGCCCGGCGCATCTGGCGGGACAGGCGTTCCTGAGCGCCACCGGCACGAGCGCGCGGCACATCCCGATGAAAGGCTCGACCGAAAGCGTCATTGCGACCGTCAGCAGCCAGGTCGATTACACGATCACCGCGGTCACCAACGCGCTGCCGCTGATCAATGCCGGCAAGCTGCGCCCGCTCGCTTCCACAGGCTTGAAGCGCATAGACCTCCTGCCCTCAGTGCCGACGATGCGCGAAGCGATGCCGCCCGGCTTCACCTACGAAACATGGCAGACGCTGTTCGCGCCGGCCGCGACGCCGCGCCACGTGCTCGAGCTCCTCAACCGCGAATTCGTACGCATGCTCAACGAAGCGGACACGCGCGAATTTCTCGAGAAGAACGGCAGCGCTCCGCGGCCGCGCTCGCTGGCGGCGGCCCGCGAGTTCGTGCGCGAGGAAGCGCTCAAGGCCGTCGAACTCGTCAAGGCCATCGGCGCCACCGCGCAGTAGTCATCAATCAACCGTCAAACAAGGGGCAGCATGAAGGAATACACCGCATCCCGCGCGGCGCAACTGGTCGCCGCTTTCGACCTGAGCGGCATCCACCGCGTCGGCACGCCCGGCGATTTCGCCAGCGGCGAATGGCTGGAGCATGAAGCCGGCGCTACCGGCGCGGCGGTGTCGCGCATGCCGGTGGGCGTCAACCGCACCGTCGTCGATGAGGCCTGGCTCGAATGCGCCGGACAACGCATCGATGGCCTGCCGATGTTCGACTCGCCGCCGACGGCCGCCGCGGGCATTGCGGGTAAATTGGGCGTGAACGAGAGCAGCAGTGAAATCGGTTACCTCGATCTGCCGCCGAATTCGGCTTCGATCAAAGGCATGCGCTTCGAAACCATCCGGCGCGCAACCAGTCATGCCGCGCTGGTAGTCGCCACGCGCGTCACGGGCGAATCCCTGGCGCCGATCAACGCGCAGTTTTTCGACGCCCCGTTCGGACCGCCAGTGCTGCTGGTCGCGGGCGCGAACCACGCGCTGCTCGAAACGCAGGCGCAGAAAAATGCCGCGATAAAAGTAGCCAGCATCCACCGGCGCGAGAAAACACAGTCGTATAACGTCGCCGCGCACGTTGCGTCTGGCAACCCCGCAACTGCCCCGCTGCTCGTGGTGACGCCGCGCACCGGCTGGTGGGAATCTACCGCCGAGCGCGCCGGCGGCATCGTCGCGTGGCTGGCCGCAATCGACGCTGCGACGGCGCTGCGCGAACAAAAAACATTGCGGCGCGACGTGCGCGCGTATGCAACGTGCGGCCATGAACTCGGGCATCTCGGCCTGACCGAACTGCTGGCGCGGGAAACAGGTCTGGTAAAGGGCGCGCACCACTGGCTGCACCTCGGCGCCAATCTCGGCTGTGCCAGCAATCTCACATTGTTCTTGCGCGCCGCCGCTCCCGCCGACTCGGCAAAGATGCGCGATCTGCTGTGCGCCGAAGGCTATCCGGCCGAACACATACGCGTCGAATCCATCAGCGTTGTTTCGGGCGAAGGCCGCGATATCACGGACCACGGTGGGAAAGTTCTGTCGATGGCCGGCGCCAACGCACATTTCCACGCGGCGAGCGACCGCTGGCCGGGCAACGTCAACGCCGCCGGCATTGCATCCATTTCACGCGCAGTGGCGAAATGGATCGCGCTGTCAGCCGGGCAATAACCCGCGCAACGCGCACGATCCAGCCGTGATTGAGTTGACAACGCCGGGCACGCTCCTGACAATGCAGCCCTACTATTAAAAATAAAAATAGAGGATTTTCCGGCGTGAATACGCATCGTATCCTGGCGCTCGCCTCATGTGCGTTGTCCGTCGCGCTGGTCGCCGGCACCGCCGCCGCGCAAAGCTTTCCTTCCAAACAGGTCCGCATCATCGTCGGCCTGGCACCTGGCGGCACCACCGATCTCGTCTCGCGCATACTCGCGCAGAAGCTGACCGAAGCGTGGGGCCAGAACGTCATCGTCGACAACCGGCCCGGCGCCAGCGGCATGATAGGCGGCGACCTCGTGGCGAAAGCGGCACCCGACGGCTACACGCTGCTGATTACGCCGCAAACCAGCATTGCGGTCGCGCCCGCGCTCTACGGCAAAGCGCCGTACGACGCAGCGAAGGATTTCGCAACGATCACGCTGGTTGGCTCCACACCTTTGCTGATGGTCGTGCATCCGTCGTTTCCGCCGAAAACATTTGCGGAGTTCGCAGTACTCGCCAAAAAAAACGGCAACAAGCTGACGTTCGGCTCGGGCGGCATAGGTTCTTCGCCGCACATGGCCGGCGAATTATTGAGCGCCCAACTCGGTATCCGCATGAACCACGTGCCGTACAAAGGCGAGAATCCCGCCATCGCCGATACCATAGGCGGCCAGATCCCCATCATGTTCGCCAATCTGCCGGTCGCGGTGCCGCATGTAAAAACCGGCAAGCTGCGCGGACTGGCGAACACCGCCGCGACGCGTTCGCCGCTCGCACCGGAAATCCCGACCGTCGCGGAATCCGGTTTCAAGGACTACGCGATCGCGACCTGGTACGGGTTTCTCGGGCCTGCCGGCCTGCCCCCGGAATTGATCGCGCGGCTGCAGCGCGACGTGTCGCGCATCGTCAACCAACCCGACAACCGCGAGCGCCTGGTCAACATGGGCGTCGATATCATCGCCAACTCGCCGGATGAATTCGCGGCTTACCTGCGCGCAGAGATTGCCCGCTATACGAAGATCATCAAGGATGCCGGCATCAAAGCCGAGTAATTGCCTGGCCTTGGTGAAGCGCAAGGCCGAGTAGTCCGCAGCACGAATAAGGAGCAAGGCAATGCAAGCAAACGTAGGCGTGATCGGGCTGGGCGCGCTCGGCCGGCCGATATCCGAACTGCTGCTCAAAGCGGGGCATAGTGTCGCGGTCTATGACGTGCGCGCAGAACCGATGGCCGCATTGAAGAATGCAGGCGCCACCGCCTGTGCTTCCCCCGCCGCAGTTGCCAAGCGCAGCGACCTCATCATCAGCCTCGTGCTCGACCAGGCGCAGACGGAAACCATCGTGTTCGGCGTCGACGGCGTGCTCGCCTCTTTGCAACGCGGCGCAATACTCGCGATCGGCAGCACGCTGAATCCCGCGTGCGTACGCAAAATCGCCGAGGCCCTCACTGCCCGCGACGCGCACACGCTCGACATGCCGATTTCGGGCGGCATTGTCGCCGCGCGCGAAGGCACGCTGAGCCTGATGGCGGGCGGCCCGCAGGCAGTGCTGGACAAGGCGCTGCCGGTGCTGCGCGTATTCGCGCGCGACATCACGCGCACCGGCGAAGTCGGCAGCGGACAGGCGGCGAAACTTGCGCACCAGCTCGTGTTCGCCACTAACGTCATGGCGCTGCTCGAAGGCCTGTCGTTGGGCGTGGCGGGCGGCGTCGAGCCGGCCGCGCTCAAACAGGTATTCAAGAACGGTCTCGCCAACAGCACGGTGCTGCAGGTGTGGGACGACCTCGGGCCACGCTGGAAAGGCATGCTGAAGGCCACCCCGCCCGACGTCACGCCGCCCAACATGCGCAAGGACCTGCATCTGGTGCTCGAATACGCGCGCGAGCTCGGCGTCAACCTGTATCTCGGCACCCAGGGCTCGATGATCGCTGACGCCGGCATCGCGAGCGGGCACGATAACCCGCTGCTTTGACAACGCAAGACGGCGGGCGCAAATTACGTAGCGTTGCACCATAAACATAACAACCGTTCCACGCAGGAGGAGATTTTATGCAGCGCATAGTTCTGTTCGCAGTCGCTCTCGTCATTGCCAGCGCAGCCTTTGCGCAAAAAGACTATCCCAACCGGCCACTGCGCATGATAGTGCCGTGGCCGCCGGGACAGGCGACCGACCTCGTCGGGCGCGTGATGGCGCAAAAGATGTCGGAAATCCTCGGCCAGCAGATCGTGATCGACAACCGCGCGGGCGCGGGCGGCATGATAGGCACCGACGTCGCCGCCAAGGCGACACCCGACGGCTACACCCTGCTCTCCGCATCGAGCGGCCCCGTCACCATCAACCCGCTGCTGCAAAAAGCGCCGTACGAAGCCGAACGCGAGCTGGCGCCGGTGGCCAACGTCTGCCTGTCGCCTTACCTGCTGGTCGCGATGCCGCAGTTCCCGGCGGCCAACGCGCGCGAGTTCGTCGCGCTGCTCAAGGCAAATCCGGGCAAGTACAGCTTCGCGTCCTCCGGCACCGGCGCGACCGGGCATCTGGTCGCCGAATGGTTCAACAGCATCGCCGGCGTGCAGGTCACGCATGTACCGTACAAAGGCAGCGTGCCCGCGCTGACCGACGTCATCGCCGGCCGCGTCGGCTATACGTTCGAGACGATAGCCGCGACCATGCCGCACGTGAAATCCGGGCGCCTGAAGACCTACGGCCTTTCCCTCGGCAGGCCCAGCGGGCTCGCGCCCGGCATAGAACCTCTCGCGACCTCCGCCAACCTGACGGGCTTCGACGCCGCGGCGTGGATAGGCGTGATGGTGACCGCGGGCACGCCTAAGGCGGTTATCGCCAAACTCGCCGCGGCGGCGGAAACCGCGATGCAGTCCGCGGAAGTGCGCGAGAGGCTGTTTACCGTCGGTGTCGAAGTCGACTACCGCCGCCCCGACGACTTCACGCGCTATCTGAAGGAACAGACCGCGCGCTACGTCGATATCATCAAGAAAGGCAATATCAAGATCGAGTAAGCGTGCCCTTTCGAGCGGCAAATTGCGCGCGCATTCCCGGTCGCTGCTATCGGCGCCTCAGTCCGCTCTTATACCCGCCGCGCTGATGACCTTGCCCCAGCGCGTGAATTCACTGCGCAGAAACGTGTTGAAGTTCTCGGGCGTCGTCATAACAGCATCGACGCCCTGCGCGCCGAGGCGCTGTTTCGTTTCAGCATCGACCGCGGTATTCAGCGCCGCGTGCAGCTTGACGATGACTTCGCGTGGCGTCGCGATCGGCACCAGCACGCCAAACCAGTTGTCCGCATTCACGTCCGGGTAGCCGGATTCCGCCATCGATGGCACGTCGGGCAGCGTGGCCGCGCGCTTGCTCGAAACCATCGCCAGCGCGCGCAACTTGCCCGCCTGCACCTGCGGCTGCAGGATGGACAGCGACAGCATCGAAACCTGCACGTGGCCGCCCATGAGATCGGTCATCGCCGGTGCCGCACCCTTGTATGGCACGTGCAGTATGTTGATGCCCGCCGCCAGCTTGAACGATTCGAAACCCAGGTTGCCCATGCTGGCGTTACCAGACGAGGCGTATGCCAGCTGGCCTGGTTTTGCTTTCGCCAGCACGGCGAGATCGCGCGCGGACTTTACCGGCAGCGAAGGATGCGCCGCAAGCAATGCAGGCACCGTCGCCACCAGCGCGACCGGCGCGAAATCCCGGAACAGGTCATATGAAAGTTTCGGCGAGAGGATGGGGCTCAAGAGCGCGCCGGTGGTCGCGAGATAAATCGTGTAGCCATCCGGTGCGGATTTCGCAACGTAGTCGGCTGCCAGAATTCCGTTTGCACCCGCGCGGTTTTCGATGACGAACGACTGTCCGGTAACCTGCGCAAGCCGCGCAGCCACCGGCCGGCCGACGATATCGGTGGGCCCGCCCGGCGGAAATCCGATGACTACCCTGACGGGCTTGCTGGGATAATCTGCCTGCGCGTATGCACCGGCAACGGGCATCGCGAGCAGCGCGGCGGCTGCGATAGCTCTGAACATGTTGCTCCTCCTCACCGCGATTAGACGGGTGCCGGGATGTATCGTCAAGACGTAACTGCAAACCGAATCACAGGCACGCTTTCTGCGTTATTCGATCAAGCATGCAACTCTTATGGGATCACCTGAAAAAATGAATACGCGCATCAACACGATCACCCTTCTTTCAAGCCTGCTGGCCATGCCCGCGCTCGCGCAAACCGTGGCGCCGGACGCCGCCTTCCCCGCCAAAGCGGTGCGCTGCATCGTGCCGTTCCCGCCGGGCGGCAACATCGACACGCACGCGCGCATAGTCGGCCAGAAGCTGACCGAAATGTGGAAACAGACCGCGATCATCGACAACCGGCCGCAGATAAATGCAGATACATTATTTTCAATACCCCCTTGAGGGGTACGCAGATGAAAAATTAAACAACGATCCCGACTAAATCTTTAAGACCTGTCTGCGTTCATCCGCGTTTATCTGCGGCTTCGATCGACCTCAGTATTTACTAATCGAACTTCGCGCCCGACGACTTGATCACCTGGCCGATGCGCGCGAATTCTTTTTGTATGTGCGTGGCAAATTCGGCCGGCGAACTGCCCACCGGAATCACCGCTTCCGCAACGAGCTTGTCCGTGATGTCGGGCGCGCGCACGGCAGCGACGATTTCCTGGTTCAGGAGATCGATGATGGCGCGCGGCGTGCCGGCAGGCGCCGAAATGCCGTACCACGATCCCGATTCATAATCGGGCACGCCGGCCTCGGCGACGGTCGGAATATGCGGAATCGCGGCCGAACGCCGGGCACCCGTCATGGCGATCGCGCGCAGGCGGCCCGACTGCACGTGCGGCATCATCGCGACCGCGCTCGAAAACATCAGCTGCACCTGTCCGCTCAGGAGATCGGTAATGGCGCCGCCGAGCCCCTTGTAAGGGATGTGCACGAAATCGGTCTTCGTCATCGTCTTGAACATTTCGGTCGCCAGGTGCGTCGAAGTGCCGACGCCGTTGGACGCGTAATTGATCTGGCGGGGTTTCGCCTTGCCGAGCGCGATGAGCTGTTTGATTGATGTCGCGGGCAGCGACGGATGCACGACCACCAGCAGGGGCGCCGATGCGATCAGGCTGACCGGCGCGAAATCCTTCAGCGCGTCGTACGGCATGCTCTTCTGGATGTTCGGCACGATGACCATGCCGGCGACGTTCGCCAGCAGCAGCGTATAGCCGTCCGGCGCCGCTTTCGCCACGATGTCCGCGCCTATGAGACCACCGGCGCCGGCGCGGTTGTCGACCGTGAACTGCTGCTTCAATGCGGCCGACAGTTTCTGGCTGATCAGGCGCGCTATCGTGTCGTTGCCGCCACCCGGCGGCTGCGGCACGACCAGCCGTATCGGCTTCACCGGATAAGCCTGGCCGCAAGCATGTCCCGCCAGCAACGCAGTGCCGAGAAGTGCCGCGACGCGAAATCCGGATCGCACCGGTATCATCGCAGCGTCAGCAGTTCGCCCACGCGCGCGGCAGCGGGGAGTTTTTCGATGCCAAGCATCGCATCGCGCAACTCCTCGACTTGCGCCTTGGGCAACGCGCGTATCGCAAGCTTCTCGAACTTGGCGACGACATCGGCTTCGCTCGCGAAGTTGTGCTCGTTGCCGCGCCCGGCTTCGACGATGCGCTCCATCTTCTTGCCACCCTTGAGATGGACTTCGACGCGCACCAGGTGCCGCGCCTTCGAGCCCTTTGCGGTATAAGCCGGGTCTTCGCGCACTTCGACTTTTTCCGCGAGCGCCATACGCGCGGGATCGGCCACCTTGTCGTCGGTAAACTGGTCGACGAAGACGTCGCCATCGAGCAACAAGGTTGCAACGCAATATGGCAGATTGAGCTGCGCGGAGGTCAGGCCCTGCGGCACGTACTTCCAGCCGACGTGCAGGGCGGTCGCCTGCGTGCAATGCACAACGACTTTCTCGACGTCCGCGGCGCCGAACGGATGCTCGTCCTGCATCAGGCGTATCGCGTCGAGCGTCGTATGGTTGCTGGCGACGCAGGAATAGAACTTGAGCGCGATGCCCATCGTTTGCCACACCTTGCCGAAGCCGGCGGTGAGTTCTTCGATTTTGAAACGGTCGGTGGAACGCGAAAAGGTCG
>Ga0114966_10003325_pt1 | contig 14167 bp, 13 predicted proteins | sample M_130207_XF_Meta_FD_87029 | JGI IMG/M metagenome (GOLD analysis project Ga0114966, IMG submission 87029) | Freshwater microbial communities from Lake Montjoie, Canada to study carbon cycling - M_130207_XF_MetaG | ecosystem: Environmental > Aquatic > Freshwater > Lake | place: Lake Montjoie... | reverse complement strand
CGATTCAGCTAAACGACTGTCCCACTCGTGATGTTTCCAGGCCCTCCTCCAGGTCCCCCATCCCCAGCAACTTGTTAGGGGAAGAAAGAAATGCCGAGAGAGGGGCCGCGCAATGGGATAGGCATATCCGGAAATCTGCATGACCTGCTCAATATTCTGATATTTCGCAAGCGCCTCATTCATAAATTCCAAAAACCCGGAAGATGCAACTACGTCATCCTCGACGATGATTGCCTTTTCATTTTCATGAAAGACGCGACCAAGGCCTTTGGGGATCGCCATGTCTAACCCTTGATTTTCTTCTGACCCAAACACCAAAGTCTCCGCAAAGCCCCACTTTCTCCCTTGTGCCACTTCCTCAACTTTTTTGACATCAGCCCTGTCCTCTACCCCCTTGGGCCCGTCCAAAAATATAAAGACTCTGCTTTTTTTCGCCAAAGGTTGAGACTCGAGTGCCTCCAAAACTCGCGTCAAATGGCCGAAACGCCGGTAACCAAAAACTACAATCGGCGCAGGCCGATGATTCTTATCACTCAGATCGGTTGTCACATCTTCAGCGAAGGCTTCGTCTTGAATCGCACCTTGTCTCTTTTACCAAGATAGGGCCCTTGTTTAACTTCAAACATCTCTAGATCAGCAAGAACTTCGAATCCGTGCCCGGCAGAAACAAGCATAATTAAATCACCCTTTCGGAGGATACGGTTGCAAAGATATTTTCCTTTTTTTGTATAGAAGTCGACCCGAAGCACTCCTTTGGTGAGATACAAGACCTCTTGGGTTTGCGTGATCGCCCGCGGTACAAGATTATGGATATGTGCATCAATTGTTTTCCCTTTTGGGTGCGACATCCAGGCGAGTTGCTGAGAATACCTGTTGGGGGTCAAAAATTTCAGCCCCTTCGTTTTGAAGCCTGTTCTTACAATCAGAGCACAAACGAGTTTCCCATGACGAATCGTTTCAACTGCGGGATAAGACATGTCTCTTTTTATCAGAAGAGAGCTAGTCCGACAAACCGCTTTATGCGCTGTGTTCCGTAGAAAGTAATCCCCTAATCGCTCGACTTTAAACAGACATCCGCGGGAATGAATTTCGCATGATTACGCCTCCCCAAGTTGTCGAATGATTTCGCTGATCTTGCCGCCCAACGGCTCGGACTGAAGCTCTCGATTGGCGGAAGTGATGTCCTCATGAACTCCGGATTCAAAGCATTTATATTTAACCACTTTTTTTCTTTTATTCAGCATTTGTTGGACACGCTTTCGTATCTTTATCTCGATCCACGAAGGAAAAAAGAGGAACGGATCTAATAAAATAAGCAACGAAAGAAACTTCAAGGAAAGCCTGTTATCCTGAAAAAGTTCTTGGTAGGGGCCAATTTCCGTTCCCTTTCTTTTCTTTTCTAGATATTCTTTAAAGACAGATAGGAATATCCGATGTTTTGACCACGTGCTTTGAAACTGTTTTTTTGCGGTATAGTTATTAGCATGAGAAGTTTGGTAAAGCGCCTCAAGGAAGCACGCCTTATTGCTCAGATGTCTGTATATGCTTTTAAAGCAAGGAACAAATTGTATTTTGGAGCTCTTGTTTAATGTTTTGAAATCGTCGAAGGCTTCCTTTTCTATATTGCAATTCCCGCTCAATGAGGCGGCTGCTTGAGCTCCAAGGCTTTTGGGTGAAGCCCCCACCCACACTAATGGCATCCCGATCTTCAGGTATCTTGTAGTGTTTAAGAGAATAACAGCGACACTGTTAGCATCAACAATTATGGAGTGAAATAAGTTACCATCTTCATGTCGGGACCAAATCTTTTCTAAGATCTTTTTTGAAAACAAAGTACCAGAATAGAATTGCGGGTAATCGAAATAAGATTCACTGCCAAACATAAGCGCCTGCAAGCTTAGCCTTGAACTTTCGATGTTCATATCCGTAGTGCATTTATAGTCTACACCATTTTTCCCATAAACATTCTCAACTCCAGGCCAAAAAAAGTATGCTCTTGGACTTAATATTATCTCAAAGGTCTTTCCCCATTTTGCGACTAGTCTATGAGCAAGATCAAAGAAATACGGCATTAACCCATCATCATCTCCTATTACTGTTATCCATTCGCCTTTTGCCTGTCTAAGAATAAATTCAAAATGCTCATTCATAATAAGTGGGCTTGGTGGCTGTATAACCCTCACCCTCTTGTCAATAATTGTCTTTAAATACTCGTTCGTTCCGTCCGAGGAGAAGTTATCAGATATAATTAGCTCGAAATCTTTGTCAGATTGACTAAGGATTGTTTTAACACATTCTTTTAAGTATTTTACTCCATTGCGCGTTGGAAGAAGTATAGAGATCATATGCGCCTGTCTAGGCTTACGGGGAAGGAATTTTATTTTTCCCTTAGGAAGAATCGGTCTGCATAAAATTCGTCGAGTTTCTTAAAAACTGGAAGCGAATTCGCTCCTGAAAAAACGTAGCAGTTTCCTGGAGTATCCATATTAACAAGCTGAACCCCAGGAGCCAGTACGCTATTTTTCCTTACAACGCACTTGCCAATAATTGCGGAGTGCGGGTACATGATAACACCGTCTTCAAGCACAGGCCGGTCACCCCAGTTTTGCCCCACTACGCAACCTTGGTGAAAAACGCATTTTCGACCATACGTTGCTTTTGAGAAAACTGCTCCTACGGAATGACCTATTGCAAACACATCCGGCATTTTAATTTCATAAAACATATCTATCCCATTCAATGCTTTATTTAATATGTATATCTTTGCTGCGCAGTTAGTTTGTTTGCATATAGCTCCTACCTCATGTGAAAGAAAATAAAGAAATATTGTGTAGTGATACGAAATGAAAACACTAAATTCAGACCTGTAGTCCTTTAGCTGTGACAGGCAATACTTTGTTTTTCCAAGAGCGACCTTAAAGACTTTTACTGATGGTTTATAGTCGGTTTTGTTTGCAGGAAAAAGGCTGTTTAATTGATGGAATACATATTTCATTACCTGCGAGGTTTCATTTATTTTCTTTTTCATATAGTTAGTGTCTTTATAAGACTAAATTTTCGAAGCATCTGTTCTCCAATCTGTTGCAGTTGACTTTATTGCAATCGCCCCACTCTTTCCACAATTTGCAACAAGGTCAAGCCCAGTGACAAATGGTGTAAATTGACCATGCTGTTGCAAATATTGCTGCATTTCGTAATTTACATACCTGACATTTACCCCAAAACGCTCGAACTCGGCGTGATTAAGATAGTTTTTCCCACCATTCCCTGAAATATAGACGTTGCCGCCTACTTTCTTGACAATTTCTAAGACACTTGCAGAGCCTGAGCCTGGCACCTTCAGTTCATTTATATCTAAGAATTTTCTGCCACCTAATAATTCAAAGTATTTAATAAGCGACATCATTGAATCCTTTGCTAATTGTCCAATATATTTATGGTTTTTTGCATAAACGGAATCTACAAGATCTAGCGCTTCTTTTAAATATATGGCACCAGCTAGACTTTGTTGCAGTAGTTTAAAATGCTTTAATTGCCAGTTTTGCTTATAACAGATTTTTATGTCTTTTATCGCCATTGCAGATGAAGTTTTTTCGATTGGGACTGTCATCCAGCACATGCCTTGAGAGGTTTTAATTTGCACTCTATTAGTAAAGCTGCCTTTCGAAAACTGAACATCATCATAAAAAACAAAGATGTTAGACAATCGCACTTGTTCAATCAATCCCACCCAAGGGAAAAGCATGGGCTGACTAATTACAACATTCATATTTTTGCGATACTTATTTTTTTTATGTTGATCTTCAAAGAGGTTTTTTAAAAATATGCTTTAGATAGTAGCTTAATACTGACATGCGCCTTGTCTCTCTTAATATATTATTTTGTCTTTATATATCTCCTAGTCTTATTAAATTGTTTGCTTTCCGTCAGTTTTCTTAATCCTTATAAACATAGACCGTAAAGTCATAGTACTTACCGCGACCACTACGAAGACTACTATATCCGTGATCTAAACGAACTCTTGGTGAAACATCGCGCAAAAGCCAAGAAAGCAGTTCCGAGGGTTCTTGGTAATGTAAATTCTCTACCATAAAGTTAACTTTTGTTGACATCATATTAAAGGCAACCCCATGCTTACAAAGGTCAAACATTTTTACTATTAGCTTCTTGGAGTAATCATCCATTTTTTCTTTGGATATATTTAATTTTTGAGTCAAAATTGCATTGCAGACTACGAAGTCATAATTGCCAGTGCCTTTTATTTCAAAGATGTCTTTTATTAAAAATTCCGATTCCTGAAAAGCGCTTTTCGCATAATGGATCATTTCTGGAACGATGTCAGCCCCAGTGTAATTAACTGGTAGTCCGATCTCATTAATTCTCTTTAGTAATCCACCCCATCCGCATCCTACATCTAATAGCGAGCAATGCTTATTTATATCCATGAAATCTTTATTCAGAACAGCAATCATCTTGTCGTATCGAACGATAAGCTCCGTTTCATTGCCCCAATCAACACCTCGAGCCGTTGCGCCGTACGCACTGAATGTCTTCGAATAGTATTCTTTTAAAGTTTTTGAGATGGGATCCATATTTTTTTAGTACTGCTTTTTAATTAGCTTAGCTATTTTTAGTTTATCGTTTAATGTGATTGATCCGTCTGTCCAAAGATTGATGATTCGAAGTGCGACCATCTCTGCGTTTGGGCACGAATCCTGACCATACAAAACAGAAAGCGGGAAGTAGTGATTAGACACTGGGAATCCGTGTTTTCTCAGTGTACGAGTGGCTGCCAAAGCAACTTTGGGAGATTCGAACACGACCGGCACTCTCCAACAAGTTCCACCTTCGGATATATTGGGAATGTGAAATGGTCCATCGTTCATAATATTTACCCATTCTAGGTATTCTAAATGTCGCTGAGTAGTTATATGTTCGATATTTTTAAGGGCATTTTCAGCCGATTCCATGCAGGGCATCAATCTTGTTTGTGTAATAATATCGTAGTAGCTCTTTTCGATCATTGGGAAAATAGCATTATTTTTCTCTCCTTCGCTCCCGCGCCATAAGTCTGCCACCGAGTGGACAATATTTCGCAGACTAACACAAAGCTCGGGCGGCACGTCTGAGCCGTTAGAATTAGGCAGTCTTTTTGAAATTATATCTAATGGAACCTTAGGATTAGCGCCGTGCAATAGTAACCCAAGACCACCAGGAAGAATCTTGTTGGAGGCAAATGAAGTGAGCCCGAAATCGAGTTGCCCGCCTAGCATTTTGCCGCTGCTGCTATGGCCTCCAAAAGCATGTGCGATGTCTTCGACAAATATCGTATTTGGGAATTCTTTACGCAGGATATCAAACTGCCATGTCTTGGCATCAATTCCAAAACTATGCACAATGATCACAGCTCTTGTATTTTTTCCTATATGCGGTGCAAGAGTCTCTGGCGTCATACATAATGTATCTGGGCTAATATCGGCGAGTGTTAATTCATGTCCCGACGCACGAACTGCTAATGCCACAGCCTCGCAACAGAGCGATGGAACTATAACTTCTCCCTGACCCAGGACCTTTCGGATCCCAGAAAATAACGCGAACAATCCAGTGCTACCCCTACCACAGGCCAGCCCACCTGACATACCAATGATATGCGCAACTTTTTTTGCAAAACCTTGTGCCCCACGTTTGGCTTTTGCATCATTTCCCATTTTCCTGTTAATAGCATTGGCAGGGCTCATAGCAAAATATCATCTAATGTAGTAATCCGAAGATTCGGACAATTGCCTAGTATTTCGGATGCTACTGTTGCGCCGAAAGTAAGACTCATTATGAACAAGTGATCAACAGGATTTGCTATAAGATCTGCTTGATTTTCGATTGGAATATTCAAGCCATCTAGATATCGGTTGTGCCAGAGATTTAGATTGTCAAACACTCTAAACCCCTCAAAGAAATCTATCATTCCAAGGTATGGGAATGCACGTTGAGGCATGAAAAACCCAATCTTGCTGGTATTTTGTTTTGCCGACTCAACTCTTTCTATAAATCGCCTTATGTTTTCCGTGGCCTTGGCTTCAAATTCTAGAAGCCGCGTTTTGCTAGGGGCTGCGGAGAATCTATTCTTTGGTGTCGTTTTGATAGCCGCACAATACAGAGCGCCGCCGTAACGTGATTTTTCTAGTCGTACAACCGTAAGTCCTGCCGCTTGCAAAACTCTTGGGAGGGAAATCATGTCAAACATGTTTACATGTTGGTGTAGAGCCATGGATATATCTCCACGATTAATGCTAGCAGAGCAATCTGGAACGTTTACTACAATGAGACCACCATCTTTCAAGCATTCAACTTGAGCCTGTATAAATTTTAACGGTGATTCTATATGCTCAAGGACATCCACTTGAAAAATAAGATCTGGGACAATCGGCAGCCCCACAAGCGGCGGAAAACACTCTTGAATGACTGTGATCCCCTTTTTTTTACCCGCCTCAAGAGCAAATGGCGATGGATCGACCCCCAGGACACCACAACCCTCTTTTTTTAATCGCTCCAAGAGTACGCACCCACCGCAACCGACATCAACAACTTGTCGGACGGGATAATCATGCAGTAAATCACTAAGGAACCGCCAAAAGTCGTTGCCATAGGTAGCAATTAGGCTGTGACCGTCTTGAAGAAAGCCGACGTTAGCATTTCTTGAATAAATGTCCTCGAGTAAAGAAGTCAGTTCAGGGCTCCGTGATTCAATAAACAGATCAAATTCCTGATTGTGGGCAAACCCAAAAGGAAACCGCTCAGGTGGTTCATCAGTAGTTACATGTGGTGTCTTTTTGGACCTCCAATAAAGTGGCATTTCATGGATTTTTATCATAATATTTTATTATATTTGTTCTAACAAAGGAAATATGCTTCGAAGAATCTCGGGCATAAAAAATACTCCTGAAGCAATGTCTTGATTGGCCAGCAAAATATTATTTGGAAGGGATAATGTGATCTCATGTCTTTGTTGTCGCATAGCATTGCAGTTCTTAATCGTCGGTACTAAGTAGGATCTGTTTCCTTTTTGTATGTGATGACCAAGTATTTGAGTATCTTTAGTGATGATGCCTTGATTCCGCAACTGATGCTCTACCATGGTGACGACGTCGTCATCTGAAATTAGAATCGATGGCAAATGCAGCTCGATACAAACCTGAAAGGTCTGAGAGGATGCCACTGCGGGGCAATACGCGTGCGGGATGGAAATGCGGATAAAGCAATCGTCATTATCAAAAGACCAGAACCAGAATAAAGGACCTGTTGAGGGCGGTTTGTTTGTGAAGATATGGACAACTCTGTGCGGAATTGATGGGTCCGGTAGTGCCGTATTCTTCACGCCGAGCAGACGCTCCAGTTGTGAAATTGGGGAGGTCCATAAGACTGTCGATGGCTCAATTCGAGTCTCTATAGCGTTTCCCCCAGAGGTTATCTGTAGAGACAAGCTCGTATTGTTATTATCATTCATCGAAGTAATTTCGGTAGACGTCAAAATAGAGACGCCTAGCCCAATAAGCTCACGAACCCATCCCTCGACCACGTGGGACAGGCCAAACTTTTTCGGGTAAAGGGCTGGACTACTATTAATAAATGTGTTCTCGGGAACACGAAGTTGCTCTGGAAATCCAATAATCTCGTCTAGCACGGGAGACTGCTTGAGAAGATTAGACATTGCTGAGTCATGGGTTACCAATCGCGTCAAATGCAAGAGCTTGGCGGCCCAAGGACTCATTTCTTCTAGCGGCCGGCGCCATACTTTTCTTGCAATAGGCTCAAATACTGTTTTTGCTGCAGTTGACCCAAAGCGGCAGGTTAAATATTCTTGCAAACTAAGACTCGTTTTAAAATCAGAACGTTTTACGCGTAAGTTTAAAAATAGTTCACCTACGCATGCTCTATATTGCTCACACGGCAATTCACGGAGATCTGGATAAAGTGATCCCGCATTAAGTTTCCCTCTAAAAAAGTTCCCCGCAATATCTTTTCTAGACCCGCTTAGGATTTGCCAGTCGTTAGAAGGTATGGATCTAAAAAATAGTTCATCCAACTCTGGCACTCCGGACAACTGGGGAATATGTACTCCCTGATCTGCCCAACCCCAACGCGTAGACTTACTTGCATATAATCCTCCAACTTTATCTTGGTGTTCGATTATAATTACCGGCAAACCCTTTCTTCGTTTTATATACAATGCACACATCAGGCCTATCGGCCCCCCTCCTACAACAATGATAGGTTTTTGCGTCACGGCTAATAACGAGGCATCAAGATAGATGAGCCTCTATTACATTACAGACCCTAGCGACATCATGACTACTCATGCCGTGATAGCTCGGCAGATTCATTGCTCTGCAAGAAATTTGGTGGCTGACTTGTTTAACAATCCTGCCTGCAAACATCGGGAGCATACTTAAGGGCCAAAAAAATGGTCGCGCATCGATATTTTCCCTCGCAAACAACCTAATGAACTCTTCGCGATCAAACTTTGCCATGGTCTCTACAACCATAGTAGGCATCCAATAACCATTTATTGTGCTAACTGGTTCTGGATTCAAGTGCAAAGGAAGATGCCTCAGGCGTTCCTTGTATTCGAGAAAAATCCGTCTCTTATCGGCAACTAGCTCTGTGAGTCGCTCTACCTGCCCACACCCTATAGCCGCCTGAATATTTGACATTTTATACTTGAATCCAACTAAATCTGCCCAAAATTGTTTTGTCTGTCCACGGACGCGCCCGTGATTGGAAAGCGTCAATACTTGTTCGTAGAGTTTTGCGTCGTTAGTGACAAACATCCCACCCTCTCCGGTAGTGATCGTCTTTGTTCCATGGAAGGAAAAGGCGCCAAACCTTCCTATCGAGCCAGCTCTTTTTCCGTGATAAACCGAACCAATTGCTTCGGCTGCGTCTTCAATGACGGGAATGCCGTGTTTTTGGCCAATGGCCAGAAGCTCATTCATGGCACACAGATTCCCATACAGATGCACCGCAACAATAGCCTTGGTTTTTGGCGTAATGGCAGCTTCTGCCTTACTTGGATCGATGCACCAGGAATCAGGAAGGATATCGACAAATACTGGCTTGGCTCCGAGATGAACAATCGGAGCGGCGGTGGCTATCCAGTTGATGTCGGCTAAGATTACCTCGTCCCCAGGTCCTATCCCTAAAGCAGCCATCCCCATATGAAGGGCACCGGTACAGCTCGAGGTCGCAATCGCATATTCGACCCCTAGGTGCTTCTTGAAAAGCTCTTCAAATCGGTTGATGTATTCGTAGCAGCGCTCACCCCATCCGTTGGCAGCAGCATCCGTGGCGTAACGGACTTCTAGCTCAGTAATGGATGGCTTGGCGTAATAAATGCGGGACTTCATGAAAATTTTAAGTTTGGCACAGCGGTTGTAAATCGTGTTCCCTGCTTTGCCAGTAAGAAGTTCTGCTTTTTGATCTCCTCCACAATATTCCAAGGAAGAATCACCAGACAATCAGGGCGCTGCTCCTGGAGCACCGACGCCGGAACGATTGGAATGTGACTACCAGGCATGAGTTTCCCCTGTTTTGCCGTGGCGGCGTCACACACAAAAGGCAAGAGGTCTGACTTGATCTTAGCATAATTTAACAATGTATTCCCCTTAGCAGCAGCTCCATAAGCCGCCACTTTTTGCCCTGAAGCCTTTTGTGCCTCCAGAAAAGCTCGAAACTCGTCCCGAATACGATCTGCTCTGGACTGGAAAGTTTTATATAAATCGAGTTTTTGCATTCCCCGTCGCTTTTCCTCAGCCATTAATGCCACCACCGCGGCAGCTTCTGGATGAGCCTCATTCGAATGTCCCGCGTATATCCTTAGGCTTCCTCCGTGAGTCGCCAACTCCTGCACGTCCCAAATTCTTAATCCCGCCTTTTCAAGGATGGTTTTTGCGGTTCCAAAAGAGAGATAAGAAAAATGCTCATGATAGGCCGTGTCGAACTGATTGAACTCAATCATCTTCATCAGATGCGGAAACTCCAAAGTGATTGTTCCTTTCGGCTTAAGCAAGGCTTTCAGCCCTTTTGCAAAATCATTGATATCCGGTACATGCGCAAAGACATTGTTTCCTATAATTAGATCAGCCCGCCTCCCCTCTGAAACCAAGGTCTGGCCTAATTTTTCGCCAAAGAACTCTCTCATGACTGGAATCCCCAACGCTTCGGCCGCCTCTGCCGTACTGGCCGTTGGCTCGATTCCCAAACATGAAATGCCAGCACCCAAGAAGTTTTTCAGCAGATACCCATCGTTCGATGCAATCTCCACCACAAGACTCTTGGACCCGAGACTCAAGCGGGAAATAATCGCCTCGCAATAATCGGCCGCATGTTTCAACCAGCTACTCGATGTCGATGAGAAATAGGCATATTCCGAAGTAAAAAGCTCACTCCTCCCGACAAAGTCCTCCGTCTGAACCAGCCAGCAGTTTGTGCAGACCAAAAGCCTTAAGGGATACTTGGGTTCCGGCTTTTCAAGATCCTCTTTCGAAAGATAGGCATTGGATGGAGGCATGACCCCTAAATCCAGAAACTTTGCCCTCAACTCCTCTTCGCAATGTCGGCATTTCAAAGGGAAACTCCCTTAAATTTGTCCGTCAAAATCGGAAACCCGCGATCCCGGTCCGACATCTCCGCGATCGGCAGCGGCCACGGAATCGAAAGCCTCGGATCCAGAGGCGAAAGCCCATCCTCTTGTTGCGGCGCATACTGTTCGGAATGAAGATACAGCAGTTCCGATTCCCCCTCCAAAACCTGAAATCCATGTGCAAAGCCCTCGGGAATCAACATCGCCTTGTTGGTTTCTGCCGACAGCTCTTCCGCATGCCACGAAAGAAAAGTTTCAGAGCTCGCCCGAAGATCCACCGCCACATCCCATACCCGTCCCCGCAAGCACAGGACCATCTTCCTTTCGGCTTTGGGCGGTTTTTGATAATGCAAACCCCGAACCGATCCGACCGCACTGGTTATCGAGTGATTGATTTGCATCACCGGGGTTGTCCAGCCCGCTGCTGATAGTTCTTCAAAACAGAAGGCCCGTGTAAATTGCCCGCGCGAATCCTTGCGAGGATGGCGCTGGATCACTCTTAATCCCTGGAGAGAGGTTTCCCCGATGTGAAAATTGCTCATCGAGCTGCCTGCTTTTCGTACGCTTGGATATCTTCCAGACAAAGCCTTTTAGCGTCGCCCCCTTTGGATTGCTCGGCATACCAATCGAAGGTTCGCACGACAGCCTGTCGAAATCCCCAAACCGGATGAAACCCAAGCTGCTTTTTTCCTTTCGAGTTATTCAAAGCAAGGACTCGAGCCTCTGCGGGGCCGATCTTGGAAGATCCCCATACGACCCTTCCTTTCTCCGAAAAACTCTTCGTCTGTTGAATCAGCTCCCGAACGGTTTTCCTGTCGGATGAATTCGGCCCAAAATTATAAGCTCCCGAAAGACGTGGGTTTTTCCAAAGTTTTTCAGCTAAAATTAGATATCCTCCCAGAGAATCCAGCACATGTTGCCAAGGACGAACGGAGGATGGATTTCGCACCAATAGGGTTTCCCCCCTCTGCCAGGACCGGATGGCGTCCGGAACAATGCGATCCTTGGCCCAATCTCCTCCTCCGATCACATTCCCGGCGCGAGCTGTGGCCACCCCAACCCCCATTTTTTGAAAGAAAACTTGGTGATAGCTGGACGTGGCGAGGTCCGCGGCCGCCTTGCTTGCACTATAGGGATCACTTCCCCCAAGCGGGTCGCTCTCCACAAAGGAAGCACCTTTCTCATGGTTTCGATAGACCTTGTCAGTGGTGATTACGATAATGACTTTTAGCGATGTAATCTTTCGAGCGGCCTCGAGTAGATGAATGGTGCCGGTGAGATTGGTGTCCCAAGTTTCCTTCGTTTCAGTGTAGCCCACCCGGACAATGGGCTGGGCAGCCAGATGAAAGATAATCTGGGGTTTGATTTTCCCAATCACCCTCCTGACCTTACCGGCTTGCCGAATATCGACAAAATGAGTTTTTGAAATTTTCCCAACTTTTGCCAACGAATAGAGATTGGGTTGCTGATCCGGCGGAAGACTGACGCCATGAATCTCCGCTCCTAACTCATTCAGCCAGAGGGTCAGCCAGCTTCCTTTAAAGCCGGAGTCTCCGGTAACAAGAACTCGCTTGCCGCGCCAAAACTGTCTCGAGGGACCCACTACTTCCAGATCTTCCACGGCGCTTTGCCGCTATTCCAGAGACTTTCCAGATGAACCTTGTCTCGTAGCGTATCCATGGGTTGCCAGAATCCCTTGTGCTCAAAAGCCCGCAATTCCCCCTCTTTGGCAATTTCCGAAAGAGACTCCGCCTCCCAACTGCTTCGATCTCCTTGGATATTATCCAGACAAGAGGAGGCCAGGACAAAAAAACCTCCATTGACCGCCCCTCCATCCCCTAGGGGTTTTTCCGTAAAGCCAACGACGTGGCTTCCCTCCAACCGAAGAGCCCCATAACGCCCCGCCGGTTGAACCGCAGTGATGGTTGCCTTCTTCCCGTGCTTTTTATGGAAAGCAATCTGACCAGAAATATCGATATCGGCGACTCCATCCCCGTAAGTAAAACAGAAGTCTTTCTCACTCTGGAGGTACTTTGACACCCTCTTTAAGCGCCCTCCAGTGAGCGTGTCCTCCCCTGTATCGACAAGCGTAACCCGCCACGGTTCGGCCTTTTGCTGGTGAATCTCCATCCGGTTGTGGGCCATGTCGAAAGTGACATCCGACATATGAAGGAAATAGTTGGCGAAGTACTCTTTGATGACATAGCCCTTGTATCCGCAGCAAATAATAAAGTCGTTGATCCCGTGGGTCGAATAAATCTTCATCACGTGCCAAAGGATCGGCTTGCCGCCGATCTCCACCATGGGCTTGGGCTTCAAGTGGGACTCCTCCGAAAGCCGGGTCCCAAGACCTCCTGCTAGAATGACGGCTTTCATATAAATTTATGATACTCCTGCTTGGAGTAAAACTTCCGAGAGGTCTTCTACTCCTGCAGGGATGTCGGACGTATTCCGAGCCGAATCTTGACTGCCAAGTGAAAGCAGCTCCTCCCGAAAGGACCAAGGATGAACTGCGTAATGGAATAGCCCACAAGCCCCAGCCAAATGCTGATAACATAGATTCACATATCTACCCGAAAATATTTCCACAATTTTGGTTTTTTTGCGACAGAACACAATGTTGGCCAAAGCTGCACCATGGGCGGAAACAATCACGTCTGCATTGTGAAACACTCTGGCTTGCTCTGGAAAGGAGATAGTTGACGGATCTAGGACCTGGAACCCAAGTTTTTCGAGGTATTTTTCGATGGCGATTCCTTCCAAAAGGCGTCTGGTCGGTCCTCGTCTTTTTAAAAAAATCCTCTTACCGCCGACAATTTTTTTAGGGTGCTTCCGCACGAGACCTCGAAGAAACCCAATCGCCTCCATCGAAGGAACACCAATGTGGCCAGGGTAAGAAGGCACCCAGCATTCGCGGAATCGCCAGGACGGATTTTTGTCCAAAGCGATGCAATCCGCTAGGCGTATTCCGGCTAACTCAAGCGTTTGTCTTTGAAAGGTACTTGCCAGACTATTAACCACATATTTTAACCTGACCTTTTCAGGTAAAAACCTTTGCAAAATGCCGACCTTGGGCAGGACCTCGAAAAGCCAGTGAAAGTAGGTATCCCCCCCCGTTACAGCCAAAAGGGCCGCAGGCTCATTGCATTGTTCGACCCTTCGGAACTGAGGGGTTCGTAAAACGGGGTGATACTCCGGACGAGCTTCCCACGATTGGCTAACATCACCCAGAAGCGTTCCTTTCCTTGTGCTAACTGCAATATCCGGTCCAAATACGCGACAATCCTGAATCCGTGCCAACCAAATGGGGGGCCCCTGAAAGAGCCTGCTCCCTTTCTGGACTATGGGTAAATACGGATGGCGAGTTCTTGTTTTCACTAGCGGAATCTTTTGGGTTTTCTTTTTGCCCAGGATTTTTATTCCTTCGCCTTTTTCCTGGAGAGCATGCCGCAAGGTGCTGCCGGCAATTTTATGGGGCAAGTGACTCCGATTGAGTCTTCCCTTAATTTTTCGCACCCAACAAATCATTTT
>Ga0114966_10003324_pt1 | contig 14170 bp, 9 predicted proteins | sample M_130207_XF_Meta_FD_87029 | JGI IMG/M metagenome (GOLD analysis project Ga0114966, IMG submission 87029) | Freshwater microbial communities from Lake Montjoie, Canada to study carbon cycling - M_130207_XF_MetaG | ecosystem: Environmental > Aquatic > Freshwater > Lake | place: Lake Montjoie... | reverse complement strand
GAATATTTGGGAGAAACTCAGTGTCAATATCTGAATCTTCTTTAAACATGTCTTCATTTTGGTATAAAATATCGAAAAATCTTGGTGGAAACTTTTTCTGACAAAAATTAAACAATAATTTAGTTGACTTTTCTACAGACTTTTCATAGGCTTGGGTTCTATCATCTTCATTATCGATATAATTATAGTGGGCTTTATCCTTCCACCATTTACTAATAAATGTCTCGTATTCAGGGAATGTTGTTTTTAAATCTTTAACAAAATCTCTTATAACCTTAGTAAATTCTTCAGGAATTGATTTACTTTCTTCTGTCATATTTATAATTATAAATTAAATATATTTAAATTAAACTAACATAAATATATTATTTTTTATTTTTACTTTAATATTATTAAATATTTTTAATAAGAATAACCTGGCGGTGGGAGACCATTTCTACTCCATTCCCCATATCCGCCATCGCTAGCACAATAATGTCCACCTGCAACACATCTAAATATATTTATGTTTGTTTGCCCTTGTGTGTTTCTAGCGTTTGTAATTTCCGGTGTCATCTTCCATGTACGGCCACTACATCTTAATTGTGATAAAATCGCAGGATCGCAACCAGGAGGAACCCCTGGTGTTGGTGCAAAAGGTGGATTAAGTATTTTATCATTTATATCCTTAAAATTTTTGTTCAAATCATCAAACCTAGAGTTAATTCCAGCAATGTTGGCTCCTATCTGATTCAATCCATCCACGATAGCATTTGTTCCTGTAACTTGGTTGTCTATTATTGCTTTCGTATTTTTTGCGTCAGCATCGATTTGTGCTTGCGTAAGTTGTTTGTTAGCATCAATTTGTGCTTGAGTAAGTTGTGCATTAGCATCGATTTGTGCTTGTGTATTTGCTGCGTTAGCATCGATTTGTGCTTGTGTATTTGCTGTGTTAGCATTTATTAGAGCGGCATTATTTGCATTTGCTGCGTCAATTTGTCTTTTAACATTTTCATCATTTCTATTGGCAATATCGTTTTGCTGTTTAATAATTTCATTATGTTGTTGCCTTTCTTGTTCTTGTCGATCTTCATGCCGACGCTGCTCATTTAATGCTGCCTGATATCTAGCTTCAAGATCATCAATATGGCGATCTTGTTGTTGTTTTGCTATACTAATCTGTGTTCTTTGTTGATCTAATTGTAGTTGTTGATTTTGGTATCCTTGGGTTAATTGTTTATCTTTACCCGATAAAGTATCTTGTTGAAACATTTGTAGAGCTCTATTAGCTTCAAGTTGTGCTTTTTCCTTACGTTGTTCAGATAATGCTTTATTTTGTTTATATAGAGTACTTAAATATTGTTCGGTTCTTTTTTCTACAACTTCTTCTTGTGTTTTAAGTTGGGTTTTTAAGCTACCAATATTACTTGCTATTATTTGTCTTTGTTGGTTGTTAGCTTGTATTTTGACACTATTTGTTTGTTTTTTCAACTCAAGTTTTATGTTTTCAAACTTTTTATTAATCATTTGTTGTATTTGTCCTTTATAACTTTTCATAATAGTTTCTTTCATTTGTTTAGGAGTAAATTGTTTTCCTCCATAATAATATTTACCATTTTCTTCTGCAATTTTACCGCTTTTTTTAAATTCTAAGAGTATTTGATTTATCGACTCTTGAGCTAAAATTTCACCAATTTGTTTAGGGTTTGTACTGAAAGATATTCCATATTTTTGTATAAGTTGTTGAGTACTACTAGTATCAGTTGATGATTGTCTCTTATTTACTGATGCTAAAATGTTAGCATATTGTTTATCTTTGTCTGTATCTGTAGCTTCTTTTTTTTGGGTCAATGCTTGATTCATTTTATATATTAAGATTATAAAATATAATTATTAGATTTAACTATAATAAAATTTTATAATCTTAATATATAAAATGGCTGATACACCAAAAGAAGAAGTAAAAGAATCCGATAAAAATATAGGAGAACCTCTTGTCAATACTATGGATTCCTCTAAATTCGTATCTTTAGATAATCTAGATGATATAAAAAAAAATTTAGATGATGGAACTATTAAAGATATTAACATTACTGATGATAAAGGGAATACGGTTTTACATACAAACTCAGCTAAAGGTAATTTAGCTATTATAAAATATTTGCTGGAACATGTTCCACCTTCAGATGTTAATAAGCAAAATAATGATGGCGATACACCATCACATCTGGCTGCTATTGCTGGTAATTTACGAGCTCTAAAATTATTATTTAAGAGCGGAGCAGATGGTGATATTAAAAATAAAAAAGGATTTACACCATTAGAATATGTTTCTGAATTGAAAAAAGAAGGTAACTCTTCTGAAGATATTGAAGAGGTTATCAAGTTTTTAGAAAAGGATAAACAAGGTACGACAACTTTAAAGGATTATTATGATACAATTCCACAAGAAGAAAAGAAGGAAGAAAACGACGATGATTTTGCTGAGTATAATGATTCTAAAATAGATAACGACGATGACTTGGAAGATACTCCTGATAATGTAACATGGAAAGAAAATAAAGCAAAAATTAAAGCGTTATATTCCGTTAAAGGAATTACTCAGAATTTGGTAAATTATGGTAATAATTTAATTTTATTTTATGAAAAGAAAATTTCAGCTGTTAAAGAATTAATAGAAAGAAAATCGTCGGACAGTAAAAAAAATTTTGTAGGTGATGTTACCATTCAAGATGAGCAAAAGAAAAATATTGGTGAAATGTTATGGAATGATCCAAGTACAAAAAAATTGACAGACGATGAAAAATTGGCTTTAATTTCAGGATATTATGGTGAAATCGGTAGTCAAGCAGAAGAAATTATGGAAAAAGATTATAATGATAGAAATAGAACAATCAAGTATCTTTTATTAATAAGAGAATATGAAGCAAATATTGAAAGCATCCAAAATTCTATTAATATTAAGGGTGCTATTCAACTTGAATCATCTACTGAAGCTGATACAGCTGATTTTTTTGATAATTCAGCCCTAATTTGGCAGGGTGGTAGTAAAAAAATAATGCGCGGAGGCGCTAATAAAAAATTATTAGAACTTTATACATTACTTGTCGAAGAATACAAAAATGCTGTTAATAGTCCAATAAATGACCCAGAATTACAAACATATATGATTCAATATCTTGATAAACTTCAGTTTTTAATTGCTGACCCTGCGAATATTGATACTGTACAATTTAAAGAAGTATGTCAACAGTTACTTGACAGAATTAATTTTTTAGAACAAAATCAACATGGTGGTCAAACTGGAGGTGTGGATACTGATTCTGATGAAGAGGATGAAAATCCTGGATTTTTACGTAGAATAGGGAAAAAAGCATCTAAAATAGCATCTAAAGTAGTAACAGGTGCCCTCGGTTTAGATAATGAGAGTCATTTTGGTTCGCATGAAATCGGAAATGAAGAGGGTGACGAGAAACAACAGGTCCAACATATTGAAGATAATTTGGAGGGGACGAGAACGAATGATCCTTCAGACGTACTTAATGGACCTGGCGCAACTCAAGGTGACTATCTCAAACATCTCGAAGCAGAGGCAGGTGAGAAACAAGAGGAAACTCCTAAAAAACTCGCTCCGGATTCACCTGAAGCTATAGAAAACAAACGTCTCGAAGGAGAGGCAGGTGAGAAACAAGAGGAAACTCCTAAAAAACTCGCTCCGGATTCACCTGAAGCTATAGAAAAATTTATAAATTCTAATGATCTACTTGAATTAGATAATATGCTAAAATCTGGTGAAATTACAAATGTTGATATAAAGGATTCATCAGGAGATAATGCGTTTGGAAAGGCTCCAACTAACGAAAATTTGAATAAAATAGAGTATCTTCTATCTAAAGGAGCTGATATTAATCAAAAAAATAAAAAAGGAAATACATTTTTACAAGAAGTAGTAAAAGTACCACAAGACATGCCAAGTTTAATTAATACTTTAATAAGACTCGGTGCAAGTAAAGATGGTATTGATCCATCTACAATACCAAATGCGGTTAATAAAAAAGCATTTGAGGATACTAATCCAACTGAAGAAGATACTAAAGAAACTAAGATCGGATTGGAAAAATATGTTGATGATGTGCTAAAGTATAAGGAGGAGGAGAAGAAGGCAGCACAACCATTACCTACAACACAACCATTACCTACAACACAACCATTACCTAGTTCTACTCTTGATCAAAGTGACCCAAAACATCCTTTATATGGTCAATGGAAAGCACTTCAAGATGCTAAAAAAAAAAGAGATGATGACTTTACAAAATGGGGTGATGAAATGAAAAAACTTTTAGAAAGTTCAACAAAGGTGGCTGATGATATAACTAAAATAAAAGATGGCACCCTATCAGGGCCACAAAAATATGAAGATCAAAAAGCAGCAATAGAAAAAGTAACTAAGGCTCAATTGGATTTAATTGAAGCTCAAACAAAAGCATGTATTGACGCATACACTAAACAAACTGATGACTTAAATTCAGATTTGTTAAAACAAAAAGAATTAGCTAGCCAAATTTTAAATGATATAACTTCTGAAGAGAAAAAAGATAAACTCCTTGACGATGATAATAGAGCTTTAGAAAAAGAAAGTAGTTCTTTTGGTGATACACAGAAGGCTAATATAAATTCTGTAGATGATATACTGAAAACTTTATTAGACGCAGACATGGATCTTAGTGATAAAAATTTAAAACCGGAAACAAGTCACGAGATGTTTGTTAGAAAATATATTACACCAAACTACGTTAAAAAAAATTTATATGAATTTATGAATCAATGTAGATTGTTAGATTCAGTTCCTTCATGGCGAGCAAAAATTTCAACATTAATGGTTGGTTATTTAACAAGTTATGTAGTTGATCCAAATGACAAATCCAAACATATAAGTGTAATACCATCATATGATTATTTTAATTTAGTTTTACAAGGCACACCTGGTGTAGGTAAAAGTTATTCATCGGCAATAATCGGTAAAGCATTGAAATGGTGTGGTTTTCTAACAGTAGGTAAAATGAAAGAAATTAAGAAACCTGATATTGTTGGTTCATATACAGGTCAAACAGCACCTAAGGTTTATAATGAATTAACTCAAGGATTAGGTAATATAGTATTTATAGATGAGGCTTATTCTATAGCTGGTGCTAAAGATGAAACTAAGGGTACTTTTAATGAATTTGGTCAAGAAGCATTAGATGCTATTACAGATTATACATCCGAACATATCGGTCTTTTGGCTTTTATTGTTGCTGGTTATGAATATGAGATGCAAAATCAATTTTTAAATGTAAACATTGGTTTACCTAGAAGATTTCCTACTGTTTTAACACTACGACGTTATGATATGAAATCATTTTGGAAAATATTAGAAATGCCTATAATAAAATTCTGTCCAAAGTATCAAGTGGACCATCAACACCATGCTTGTTTTGAATTGTTAAACATAATGTTTAATTATCAATGGACGCCAAATCCTGTATTACAAATGTCTAAAAAATGGCCTGAATGGTGGGGAGGTTATAATTTAAAAAATTTAATTATGAATCTTAAAGTTAATATGATATCGAATGGCGAAGAAATTATAAATATTCCCTTTGTAAAATTATCTAATTTTGATGAAAAAATAAAAAACATTGAAACTACAAATATTACAGCTACATCACTAGATGTACTACCGCTAACCGAATTAATTGGTGGTGATATAAATATGGAAACTTCTACATTTTTAAAAGCATATTTTATTTACAAATTTTGTAATATTAGAAACGGTGATTTTTTTAGAAGTCAGGCAGATAACTTAACAAAATTTGGTCAAACTATATTATCAGATAAAATTATCAATCCTTCTAATTTATTTGATCCTAATCAAGATAATAATAAAAATGGTAATACAAAATGGATAGAATATATCTACTTTGATTTATATTTTACAAAAAATCCAAATAAACCTGTAGAAAATATTAAATTTTCATTTGAAACACCGTCTGGTGAACTAGTAGATGAAAAACAACCAATTGATGAAACATCTGAAAAGGTTGCTTCTGAAGATGAAGGTATAGGTGGTTCAAAAATGAAACAATACACGAGAAAAAATATAAAAGCAAAAAAATATACCCGTAGAAATAATGGTAAAAAAAATAAAAAGACAATTCATAAACAAATAAATAAAAAAAATAAAAAAACTATCAGACAAAGAGGTGGGGATGTAGAGAGCGATATTAAAACGATAATGAGTTATTATAAAAACCCCAATATTGATAATTCTACTTTGAACAAGGCAACTCAAAATGTTAATAAATTTATTAAATCTAACCCTGGTGCTACTGTTATTTTACTTAATCTTAAAAAACAGGTTGATGAAAAATTTAAAGAATTACAGCTTGTTGCTTATGGGGAAATAAAACCAGAAAATAAGAAAATCTATAAACAGAAACTAAATAGTATACTTAGTAACATTAAAACTTATGCAAATCCACCTATTGACGCAACAAGTACTCCTGTTGAAGCCACGGCAAATAGTCCAGTTGAAGACGCAACAAATACTCCAGTTGAAGACGCAACAAATAGTCCAGTTGAAGACGCAACAAATACTCCAGTTGAAGACGCAACAAATACTCCAGTTGAAGATGCAACAAATAGTCCAGTTGAAACTGAATCTCCACCTTTAACTGAAATTAAGCCTACAAATCTTCCACCTGAAATTCAAGGTGAATTTTCAACATTATTAAATTATTATATTGATCCTTCTATTATCGAATCTGATTTGAATACCGCATATAAAAATATCAGGGGAAAACTACCCGAACTACCAATTGATGATCTTAAATATATGTATGTATTGACAGCTCTAAGACTTAAACAACTTAATGACCCATATTTAAAGCTAATTCCATCTAAATATCTTGAAGTAATAATTAGAGACCTGAATTTTATTAGACAAATAGTTAAAAATACACTCACTAAAAAAGATAAGACATTTAAACCTGAAAATCTTTTTGTGGAAGTTAATGAACTGTTTAAAAATCCAAGCCTAATTAATAATGAATTATATCAATCGATTAAAGAATTTCCTGAATTTGAAAGAAAACTAGAGTTAAAGGAAAATCTTAATGTAAAAGAAAATGTACCTTCACAAAAAGAATTTATGAATATGAATGCAGAAGAAAAAAAACAGGCGATGAGAAAACAACAACTTCAACAACAACAATCTGATAAATTTAAGACTGACATGAAAAATTTGGTGGGTGAAATAAAGACTAAAACAGAAGAAGGTCAATTATCAAATCTAAAAAATATTGATAAAGATTTAGTTTTTGATATTGTAGGAATTAATTTTTCAGCGTTTAGAGATACACAAGAAATAACAGAAACTATTGTTAGAAATAAAATGATAGATAATGAAATTAATAATAAACAAGCAGCTAATGAAAAATTAAAAACAATTTTTGTAACTTTTATGAAAAAATATAATGAATATTTAACTGTTTTTGCAAATGATACGGAAATGGATGTAAAACAAAAACATGATCTACCTATTTTTATTAATACATATTTATTATTGGCTTGTTATAATACAGCGTTGATAGAGTCAAAAGTACCGTTAGCCAAATTTAACAATGACAGTTGGTGGTTTTTTACAGCTGGTGATTTTAAGATAATTGCTGACTATTTAGACATTGAAAAAATTATTGAAAATTTTGAAAAACTTATTGATGAACGAGCAGCAGAAGTAGTAAAAGGAGAAGACAAACCAGCAGTTGATGAATCAAAAGAAGGAGAAACAAAAGAAGAAGAAAAATAATTAACTAGATACTTATTAAATAAAATTAATATCAAATAAGTATTATTTATTCACATAATTGAGATAATTTGGTTAGGTTTTGAATATACTTCATAACCTTTGCCTGATTTTCTTCGCTCATATTTTTAATTGGCTCGCGTAATCGGTCGATAGATTCCATGATTTTATCCGAATTTGTTGATACCGACACATCTTGTGAGTAATCTTTATTAATAAAAAATTCAATGTTTCCCGCCTCAATTTCACTCTTATATTTACTAACAATAAAAGAGTTCCAAATTTTAACAATCATTTTCGGGTTTAATTTTCTGATGGTTGTTAGAGCATTTTTTGTTGCTAAAATATCGGCATCATCAGGAAATACACAATGAACATCATTTACAAATTCTATAAAATGATCGTTGAAAGCTGTTAGTATGTTTGACATTTAAATAATTATAGATTTTATTTTTTAAATGGTTTTACTGTATATTATTTAATAAAATTGATTAAATAATATTAACAAATTTATTTAAATGTAACTAATTTAAATATTATATATTAACCATGAAATTACCTAATGCTATTTATCTTACTGGATCTTTCTGGCTTTTCAGTTCCGTTTTACAACAAGTAAATAAAGTATATTTAGAAAACGCATGTGATAGTTTAAAAATTTTTAACTTATTTATGCTAGGAGTATCAGGTAATTTGTTATATAGAGCTATAAAATTTTCTGAATATCAATCTATTTGTTGATCATTATTTTAATTTGTTTAATAATTAAATAGTTTTTAATTTAATAACTCATTGGAGGTCTATTTCCTGTTAATTTTTTTATATCAGCATCTCTCTCTTCTTGCATTCTCTTCATTCTTGCTTCCATTTCTTGATTCGCAGAATCATCACTTTTTTTTGTTGTTCCTCTAATTGTTGTATTTTGTTCTTCGTTATTTCCTTGTTGAGAAATTTGACCACTGAATGCGGTATGTAAATCAACATAATTATGCATTTGTCTCATTCCACCATTACCCTTTGCTTCTAATTCTTCAGGTTCTTGGTCTAAAAAACTGTATTGATCTGAAACAATATCACCTCCACCAAGAGAAAATGCCATAGGTTCCATGTTATTTTGTGTGGCTTGTCTAACTTCAACTTCTTGCCTTGGTTTTAAATGTTGTAAAATCTGGTCACCATATAGAACATTATAACTTTGATTTAATAATAATAATGCCGGTACTCGTGTTACATTTTCAGGCAAAATTATTTTTTGACCATTGTCTAAAATAATATAAGTTTTGTTATTAGAATCCTTAACTCTTTTATCAATGCAAATAAAATGAACATCCTTTTGAACATTTGACTTTGATAAAAGCTGTAAGTATTTTTTAGATACTTCGCAATATTTACTATAATATAAAATACTACTCATCTTAATCTATACTAAGTTTATTCAAAATAATATTTAACTCATTTAAAAAAAAAATGATTTAAATTTACAATTTAAATATAAAGATATATTAGATATAATGAACCCGCACCTTGAGACTTTAATTACTAATGATGGATCGCTTGGCTTCACCTTAAGTGGTGTAAATGTCAGCTTGGCCAATGCTGTTAGAAGAACGATTTTATCAGATATTGAGTTAGTCGTTTTTAGAACAACCCCTAATGATCGTAATAAGTGTAATATTATTGCTAATACTAGTCGTTTAAACAATGAAATCATTAAACAGCGTTTAAGTTGTATACCAATTCATATTAAAGACATAAGCGATTTTCCTTTAAAAAATTATATTATGGAAGTAAATATAGAAAATACTACAGATACAATTATGTTTGTTACTTCTGAACATTTTGTTATCAAGGATCTTGTTACTGGAAAACAGTTACCAGTAGATAAAATTAGAGAAATTTTCCCAGCTGATGATTATACTGGTTATTTTATAGATTTTGTTAGATTGCGCCCTAGAATCTCTGATGAATTACCTGGTGAAAAAATTCATTTAACTTGTGAATTTGATATTGGAAGTGCTAAGGAAGATGGAATGTTTAATGCTGTTTCTACATGCTCATATGGTTTTACTATTGATTTGGCGGCTCAAGAAGCAGAACTTGCTAGAAAGATTCAAACATGGAAGGATGAAGGTAAAAATGAAAAAGAAATTCAATTTGAATCAGATAATTGGAAGTTGCTAGATGGAAAACGTATTTATAAGAAAGATAGTTATGATTTTACTGTTCAGTCAATTGGCGTTCATACAAATGATGAAATTGTTAATATTGCTTGTAATATTTTACTAGACAAGTTAACTAATATCGATTCTTTAATTGATAAGGATGAATTAGAGATTAAGGTTGCTGAAAATACTATGGCAAATTGTTTTGATATTATTCTTGAAAATGAAGATTATACAATTGGAAAAATATTAGAATATTTCTTATATAGTCAATTTTATGAAAAGAATATTCTAACTTTCTGTGGTTTTAAAAAGATGCATCCTCATGATAATTATAGTATTATAAGATTATCATATACTGAACCTGTTGAGAAATCAACAATTAAAGGTCATTTAAAGGAGTGTATTCAATTTTCAAAAGAAGTTTATGGTAAATTGAAAAAAGACTTCACTAAATTTGTAAAGGGATAAAAATTACACTTTAAATAATTAGATCTTTGAAAAAGAATATAAATATAATAAATTAAATAAAAAAATTGAAATCCTTTTTTATATTTTTCTATATGGTAAAAGGAATCATAATATTAAAATGGGCGCATCAAATAGTTTAATAAATAACAGTAAAAATATTTATCTTTCATATCCTAAAAAAAATAAAGATAATTTATATATAAACTCTTTACAACAAAAATTATCTGAAAAAAAATTTTATGTAATTAATTCAGAAAATTCAAGTGAATTATTAGATCACTTAGATGCTAATAAAATATCAGAAAGTGTTGGAAATATATTAGAAAGAACAATTTATTTTGTAATATGTATTTCTGAAGAAACAATTTCATCATATCATCAAACGATTGAGATTAATAATTGTTTTGAATATAATAAAGAATTATTATATTTAATCATTGATAAATCATGTACACCAGAAAATAATCGGTTTGTAAATTCTCTAGTAAAGAATAAAAAATGGTTACGATTTTATAATGATGAACATTTTGATGATTGTTTAGATTATTTATCTAGTTTAAATTTATAAAATTATATTGTTTATTTTATAAATTTATTTTTTAAACGGCGCAACATGTATAAGATTTACCTGTTACCGGAGAACCAACACATCCTTGTCCTTGTTGATATGTACAAACACCGTCAGTAAAATAATAATTATTAGTTCCTAATTGACTAGCACAATAATTACACATCCAATCACAGCCAGTTCCGGAACCAACTGTAAATTGTATACATTGGTTTTCAGGTTCTTTTTTACAAACATCACTACTATTAGCCAGAACAGCTAAAATACTAAATAATAATCCCAAGAGTCTCATTTTATTTATAAAAATATTATTTTTTAAATATTACTTTCAGCCACAATAGTATCAACATTTCTCTTTCTCATTTGAAAGTTTAAACAATACATCAATAGAGATGGGTGTAGTTCATTTACATACTTTTGAACAACAGTATTTGTAACAAATTGTTTTTTCTCTCGAAGTTCATTAATAAATTTTTGATGAATGTTAAACATATGTGTTCTATATTGATCAGGAAATTCCTTTAAAGGTCTTTCCTTTTTAATATAACATGAAACGTAATTAGCGAATATTGTATCAGTAAACAAATGTACTTGATCTCTAAATCCTGAAAACTCTTTTTTACTTTCAGGATAAAATTTTAAGAACTCGCCAACTCTACCCTCCTTTCTTAAAGAAAGATATTGATATTGAAGTTTTGGTTGATTACCTCTTAAATTTCTTACTTGCTCATAAACAGGATTTCTAATTTTACTTCTTTCTCCAGTAAGTTTGTTATGAAGAACAACGCCGACACAGTCATAACGAGTATTCATAGAAGCACAATTTTCAATTAAATCCGAATATGTATGAAAGTTATAAAAATGAGGAAACATTACTGAAGTAGAACTAAAAAATTCCTTAAACTGTTGACAATCATGAGCATCTACGATAATTCCATTATTATCATTATTAATTGAATAAACAGCAACTAGATACAGTTGTGGTTTCTTAAAAGGAACAACAATTCTATTTTCAGGATGTTGAACAACAAAACTATAAGAATATTTCTTATCTAAAATAGAAAAATCCATTTTATTTTCGCTAGCAGCCTCTAAAAACATGTCTCTAAATGTTTTTGATTTCTTACTTTTATAAAAACTAGATGTAGCACCTACAGTATTACGTGTAGAGATCTCCCATCCTCCAGTTAAACCAATAGAATCATCCCAAAATACATTAATCATTGTTCCTTCAACAAATTGTTCGAAAACTACTTCAGGTGTATTCTCATTATATTTTTGAATAAATTGTTCGCTTGGAATAGATTTAGGAGGAGCAAAACCTACAACCTTATTTTTACTATTAATAATTACGGAACGACACAAACCATAAGTAGAAATTAAATCGATGCTTAAAAAATTTTTATCATATCTAACAACTTTGTAAGTAGAGTTATTAGAGGTTCTTGATTCAACTTTGTTTAATTTTAGAATTTCTAAATTATTTACATCACAATTTACGATTTCATTAAAGCCTTTAATATCTGAAAGTATATATCTAGTAGAAGTCATTGTTAATAATTATAATATTATAATTTGTCTTTAAACTATAATTAAATATTGATTTTTACTTAAGCATAAAAATTTCTATTATAAATATAGAAACAATGTCTGAAAGTAATAGTGAACCCGAAGAAAAACCACTACCAAACCCAAAATCAGATGATACTGTATTAGAATTACAACTAGGCGATGTTATACAAATAAGTAACCCATTAAATGAAAATTTAAATGATCAAACCTTTATTATTGATTATATTGATAAGTCAAAAGCTTATTTAATAAATGTTGAAACATTAGAAAGACTTAGACTTTCTATAGATAAAGATGGTACAATTGGAGACGGTAACATAACAAGAATAGCTATTTTAAGCAGAAGTGATACACCCAGTTATGCCAGGCAAAATGATTTACTACCTGGAAAATGGATAAATATTTATTTTGAAGGTGATTTTCCTGTTATTATTACTGGAGAGATAACCAATTTAGAGAATGATATGATTGAAATTAGAACTGTTGACGATGATGTAATATACATTAATTTTGATTATAAAGGTCTCCCTGAAAATTTACCAATCCAAATGATAGAAATTAGAGGGAAACCTTCTCAGCCTTTGGTTCAGGCAGAAAAGGAAGAACCTTTAGAAGAAATACCTGAATTAGAAGTTGAAAAGAAGTTTGTTGAACCTGAAAAAATTCAGCTTACTATTCCAGTTAAGGATATTAAAAACCAAATAAGAGAGTTTATTGTAAAGGCTGACCAAGTACAATTTGGCGACGAAGAATTTGGACCCATTCGTGAATTTGTAGATGTATCCTCTAAGAGTCAACGATATAGTATTGAAACGCAAGTTAGCGATTTATTAGACGAACTTCTCTCTACAATTCCAAACGCACAAAGAACTCCAAGAGTATTAAACAATATTCACACCATGATAGAGAGATTTAAACAACTTCGCGAATATTTCTCATTTTATGACAATTATGGTAACGTTGAAGGATTTCTTCTAAAAGAAGCTTCGCATAAACCATTGGTTAGAAATTATTTTTATGATTTAAATGTAAATTTATATTGGATTTTGCCTGTTGTTAAAAATTTTAAATATATTTATAACGCAGAAAATCATGATGAAGAAAATAGTGATGTAATTAATCTTAATTTAGACAAAACGCTTGTTGACCTTAAAGAGATAATTGATAACTATAAATCCAATAACATGCCTTCTGATCAAAATAAATATGCTGAATTATATCGCGAAATTGACAGAGCATATACAGTTCCTTTTAAAGAACTACAGGATGAAGATTTGAATGGAGTAATATATGAATTGAAGGCTGTTAATAATATTAACACTGTAATTAACAACTTAGAAGATTTATATTCTTCAGTTTATAACAATAATGCTGTTAGAAGTAGAAGATTTGTTATACAAAAATATAATACTGGTTTAACTAAGTTAGATACAATTGATTCAACTGGTGCTCGCATGGTAACAGTTAGAACAAATATGACACCTGATGATTATATGAGTATTAAATCAGTTATATTTTTACCTGAACCTGTAATTAGATTTTCAAAAATTAATTTACCAGGAACAAATATATTAG
>Ga0114966_10003323_pt1 | contig 14172 bp, 11 predicted proteins | sample M_130207_XF_Meta_FD_87029 | JGI IMG/M metagenome (GOLD analysis project Ga0114966, IMG submission 87029) | Freshwater microbial communities from Lake Montjoie, Canada to study carbon cycling - M_130207_XF_MetaG | ecosystem: Environmental > Aquatic > Freshwater > Lake | place: Lake Montjoie... | reverse complement strand
AATTCGGCACCACTCTCTACAATAAGTTTACCAACAACCAAATCGCCAACAATTTTAGCTGTACTTTTAAGAAACAAAGACTCAGTAACCACCACATTTCCTATTACATTACCAGAAATAACGGCATCATTGGCGACTATATTACCTTTCACATCGCCACTATCACCAATTACAATTCGAGATTTGCAATCAAGCGAACCCTTCACTTGACCTTCGATACGCATATCTCCATGCGATTTAATGTCGCCAGTTATTTCGGTACCTTTCGAAATAATGTTAATCGAAATTGAATTCGGATCGGTAAGCGCCGGCTTTTTATTCGGGTTGAACATAGAAATTGATTTAATTAATTCAAATATCGTAATAAATATCACAATTTCAAATTTAAATTACATACGGAACGAACTTACCGAATTAATAACTATTTAAATTTAAATCGCTTAAATTTAATCTTGCTTAAATATGATTTAATTAATTGTACCCCAATAAAACATAATTATAAATAAGTAACATACAATTCAAATAGCAAAAAAACAAGTCCACTAAAACCACTTTTTAATTATTTATTCAACAAAATTTTGTGCCTATTTTTTTACAAAAAAATAACACGGCATCTAAAAATAAATTATTTTTGTTTTATGAAAAAAGATGCAACAAACACTCCTTCTAGCAAGCAGGGAAATATTAAAGGTCAGACCTCTCCTAAGGTAATTTCAAAGGAGGAAAATGAAGATTCTTTTAAAGGTGATGATCATTATACTGTGGAAAATGAAGAGGATGATTTTATCGAGCCAAAGGGTCCCAAAAAAGAAGACATGAAAAAAAATATTCTTTTTCTAGATGATGATGATGATGATGAATATTAAACTTCAAATCAACCTGTATTTCTTTTTTCATACAAATATTTAAAATCCAATTGGCCTCATTTCTAGCTTTTTTGTATGCATATAGAAGTTAATTTTATTAACAAATAAGGCTGTGGTGCCTTTTATTTGAGACACCACCCTATTGCAATATTTTAACATTATTAGCAACAGAATTATAATGTTAATCGCTGATTTAATAGTAGTTATACTCCAACTATAGTTTAGTAAACCGCATTTAGAGAAGTCATTTTGGCCGCATCACAAATTATCAACGTAAATAGGACTCGAAATAACAATCATTTGCACTGTTGAATTCGTAACCGCGTGTTTATATGCGTAAATTCGTAAGATAAGAATGCAAAAAAAATATTTCCTACCTCTCTTTATTCTAATTGGTTTTTTAGCTTCCGCACTTTTTATTAGAAGTAAGAACACCGACAAGGTTAGATACCAGCAAGAATTTACCGATAAATATCGCATTTATGCAGTAACTGTTCCTACACATTTAAATTTTTGTGGTGAAAAAGTACCCACCAGCGACTTTGAAGTTTTTGAACGTTTTGATAGAGAGCTAACGATAAACACATACTATCAATCTTCGACTATTTTAAATATCAAAAGAGGTAGCAGGTACTTCCCAATTATTGAGCCTATCCTACGACGTAATGGCATACCAGACGACTTCAAATATGTTTGTATGATAGAAAGTGGCCTAACCAATGTTATTTCACCAAGCAATGCGGTTGGTTTTTGGCAGTTTATTGACGAAACAGGCAAGCGTTTTGGATTAGAAATTAATGACGAGGTTGACGAACGTTACGATATTGTAAAAAGCACGGAAGCCGCTTGTGCCTATTTCAAACAAGCATACACGCAATTTAATAGCTGGACACTTGCCGCAGCCTCTTACAACCTTGGTATTAATGGCATACAAAACGCATTGAATAAACAAGGAACTAATAATTTCTACGATTTATATCTCAATACAGAGACATCACGCTATATCATGCGCATAATTGCTATTAAAGAAATTTACGAACATCCGAAAATTTACGGCTATTATATTCCGCTGTTTCTTCGATATCCACCTGTACCCGTTTACTCAGAGGAGATTTCAGCACCAATTCCTAATTTAATAGATTTCGCAAAAGCACATCAGATCACCTACAAAATTTTCAAAACACTAAACCCTTGGTTGCGAAAAACAGAACTAAGAAACAAAGAGTCGAAAGCTTATACAGTGTATTTCCCAAAAGAAGGATCGGAACATCTCGTTAGTGATTTCTATGGCTATGACGAACAGCACGACAGCGTGGCAACACCTCTGATAGTGCCTGTTGATTCTCTTTCTACCGTTGCCTCCATTCAGGATTCGCTGGTGTATGTTGAAATCAACCATTTGGTAGAAAAGAAAGAAGATCTAAATTCTATTGCCAAATTATATCATACAACGGTGCCTAAAATAATGATTTGGAATAGCCTCGAATTAACAACATTAAAAAAGGATCAAACCCTAAGAATTTTAGTTCGTAAAGATCTCTTGGGAAGCGTTAAAATTCAGGAGAGTAAAAAATAATGTTGAATTCTTTAATTAAAAGTTTTAGTATAGTTAGTCCGTTTACTCGGATTTCTGCATTCCGTGGCATTTTCCTTACATTTGCTGTCTTTCAATATGATTTCGAGTAATGGATAAACCTGCCAAACGAATAGAGGTACTAGAAGAATCGCAAACCATTGCCATGGCTAAAGCCTCAAGGCAATTAAAATCGCAAGGTTATGATGTGGTGAATCTGAGTTTCGGAGAACCCGATTTCAAAACACCAGAACATATTCGCGAAGCTGCTAAGAATTTTATTGATCAAGGATATGTTTATTACACCCCTGTAGCTGGAATTCCTGAATTGCGTCAAGCCATTTGTGAAAAGTTTAAAAGAGAAAACAACCTCGATTTCAAACCCGAACAAATTATTGTTTCTACTGGAGCCAAACATTCATTAATGAATTTAATACTAACTTTGGTTGAAGTTGGCGATGAAGTAATAATCCCTACACCATATTGGGTAAGCTACAGCGAGATGGTAAAGCTTTCGGAAGGAACATGCGTTTATGTGCCTGGGAAAGAAGAGAACAATTTTAAAATCACCCCCGAACAGCTCGAAGCGTCGATAACAGAAAAGTCGAGAGTATTCTTATTTTCTTCGCCATGCAACCCAACAGGAAGCGTTTACACTCATGATGAATTGCATGGCTTAGCGAAGGTGTTAGAGAAATACCCACGCATTTATGTAGTTGCCGATGAAATTTATGAGCATATAAATTACGTTGCAAAACATGAAACGATGGCTCAGTTCCCTGAACTGAAAAATCGTGTGGTTGTTGTAAATGGCGTATCAAAAGCCTTTGCCATGACCGGCTGGCGATTGGGCTATATTGGAGCACCGGAATGGATTGCAGCCGCCTGTGATAAACTTCAAAGTCAGTTTACTAGCGGCACAAGTGCGGTAAGTCAGCATGCCGCAATAGCAGCTTTAAATAGCCCTATGGAGGCAACCAAAAAAATGCGAGAAATCTTTACAATGCGCCGTGATCATATTTTTGAGCGCATTCAAAAGATAAAAGGATTTAAAACCATTTCTCCTGATGGTGCATTTTATTTATTTCCTAATGTTTCATATTATTTTGGCAAAAAAGCAGGTGAAAAAATTATTACCAACAGCGACGACCTTTGCCAATACCTTCTTTTCGAGGCCCATGTAGCTATTGTTCCGGGAAGTGCTTTTGGCGCAGAAGGATATGTTCGAATTAGCTATGCCGCAAGCGAAGAAGATTTGCAAAAGGCTATGGATCGCATCGAGGAAGCGCTTAATAAATTACAATAAATTCCATTCATGTCATTTTTCAGCCCCGACAAAATAAACAGTCAAAAAATAATCATCGTTGGTGATGTCATGTTGGATGCCTATGTTTTTGGCAAGGTGGAGCGAATTTCACCAGAGGCTCCTGTGCCTGTGGTGGCCGAGCAATCTCGCTCCTACCGATTAGGAGGAGCAGCCAATGTGGCCTTAAATCTAAAGGCTATGGGTGCTACACCACTTCTATTTGGGGTGATTGGCAGCGATGACGAAAGTTTACTATTAAAAAGAGAGTTGGAGCGAAACAGCATATCATCTTCGTTTTTAGTTTCAGAAAAAAAACGACCAACCACTGTAAAAACAAGAATTATTGGCAACAACCATCAGCTCTTACGTGTGGATAGAGAAGTGACAAATAAAATAGAGAGTGCCACAGAAAACGAATTATTCAATCTACTTGGGTTAGAAATAGCCAACGCCAACGCACTGATTTTTGAAGATTACGAAAAGGGGTTACTACATGAAGACTTTATTCAACGGGTCATCGATTTGTGTTTGAAGAATCAAGTTCCTGTAGTTGTAGATCCTAAGGAAATGAATTTTATGGCATATCGCAATGCCACCTTATTTAAACCCAACCTCAAAGAAATTAAAGGCGGACTAAAACTTCATGTATTAGAGACCATTGCGGAAATTGAGGAGGCTGCGAAAAAATTAATTAGGCAAATGAACCTCACATATATAATGGTGACCTTGAGTGAGCGTGGCGTGCTTATTTGCAGTGCAACGGAAACATTTCATATTCCTGCACACGTTCGCAAAATTGCAGATGTTTCTGGCGCTGGCGATACGGTAGTGAGTGTGGCGGCCTTGTGTTTAGCGCAAAAAATCGATTTGCGGTCTATAGCAGAACTAAGTAATCTAGCTGGCGGCCTTGTTTGTGAGGAAGTTGGAGTTGTCCCTATCAGTAAAATTATTTTTTTAGAAGAAGCAAAAAAACTAGCTTTACTCTAGCTTTGGCTTGTGATTAATCTTCACACGAGCATAAAAATACAGTGCAACCAAGAAGCAAATAGAATATATCAGAATAGCATTTCTTAAGCTCCCTGTAAGGCTAATAATTAATCCTGTACTTAAAGTACCTATCGTGATTGCCGCCTTTTCGGTGACATCCAAAAAACTATAATACGACGACAACTCATCTTCCTGAATTGGAATGAGTTTTGAAAATGTACTTCTATTTAGTGATTGCAGCGCACCCATTACTAATCCTACACAAGCAGCGACAATAAAAAAGGGTGTTTTTTGCTCTACTAAATAGGCGCAGATACATACTCCTATCCAAATAATTACTGTCAAGCAGATAGCTTTAATGTTCCCAATGACATTGCTAAGTTTTGAGAATAAGATAGCGCCTATAGTTCCGACAAACTGCAATAACAAAACCATTATTATCGTTTCACTGTCTTCGAGATGGATGACATCTTTAGCAAACAACGTAGCGATATACATGATAGTTTGCAAGGCCATTGCACAAAAAAAGAAACCCATTAAAAAGCGTCTAGCATTGGGCAAATGTTGAATACTATTGAAAGCGATTTTTAATTTTCCTAAACCTGCTTTAAAGTAATTGGCTCCTTCATCTTGTCCTTTAGGCTCAATAGGCAGCGCATTAAAAGTTAGCTGTGCAAAACCGACCCACCATAAGGCTACCATAGCAAAAGAGATTTGACATGCTAGTGCTTTAGGACTTTCAAAATGATCAAGACCAAACCAATCCGGCTTACTAATCATCATTAAGTTAACAATCAACAGGATTACACTTCCAAGATAACCAAAAGCATAGCCACGGGCACTCACCCGATCGTAGTTTTCCTCAGTTGTAATTAATGGAAGAAACGAATTATAATAAATTATGCTGCCATTAAAACCTATCATTCCGACAATAATTCCAACGATACCAACCCAATAATAGTTGCTATCAAAAAACATTAACGCAAAACTCGCAATAGCTCCAATATAACAGAAAATCTTCATCATCCTCTTTTTTAGGCCTTCGGCGTCCGCGATACCTGATAAGAGTGGGCTCAACACCATCATAACTAAAAATGCGAGCGCCAATGCATAACTATATAATGCGTTACTTTCCACATTAATGCCAAAGATGTTTACATAAGCCACCTTCGCATCTTTGGCTACGCCAGCAACTTTATGTGATACGTTGGTGAAGAAAGTTGGAAATATAGCAGAGGTAATTACAAGAGCAAAAGCAGAGTTCGCCCAGTCGTACATTGCCCATCGATTAATTAATTTCTTACTGTTAAACGGAATTTTATAAATCATAGAGAAGTGCTTTACAGGCAAATAAAAGAAAAAATGTGATACGATAAATAAACTTTTGGAGATTACAACTCTGTTCGGCTGATGGCCCGCTTTGCATCTTTCGTTTTTAAGTCGTCGCGTTTATCGTAGAGTTTTTTACCTTTTGCCAAGGCGATTTCGATCTTTGCAAGCCCCTTTTCGCTAAAGAATATTTTGGTGGGGACAATCGTGTAGCCCTTTTCCTTTGTTTTGGTTAACAGTTTTTTAAGTTCTGTACGTTTAAGCAACAGCTTTCTGTCGCGCACAGGGGTATGGTTATTTATTGTGGCAAACTTCCATTCACTTATATGCACATTACGTAAGAAAAGCTCATCGTTTGAGAATGAGCAAAAGCCATCGGTAATGTTTGCCTTGCCGGCACGAATCGATTTAATCTCACTACCTGTGAGGACAATCCCTGCCGAAAATTTTTCGGTGAGAAAATACTCAAATCCGGCTCTTCTATTTTCTATGATCACAATGGAGAATGATTAACTTTTTTCAAGATTTAATTACTACTCCACGGTTACGCTTTTCGCTAAGTTACGAGGTTGATCTACATTGCAACCACGAAGTATTGCAATATGATAACTCAACAATTGCAGTGGAATCGTAGCCAATAAAGGTATTAAGCAATCTTCGGTCTTGGGAATTTCGATTACATACTCTGCCATCGACTTAATCTTTTCATCACCCTCTGATACGATAGCGATAATGCGTCCTTTGCGTGCTTTTACTTCTTGTATGTTACTTACTACCTTCTCATAGTTTGCCCCTTCAGTGGCAATTACAACTACAGGCATATTTGCATCTATTAATGCAATTGGACCATGTTTCATCTCTGCTGCAGGATAGCCTTCGGCATGTATATAGGAAATTTCCTTGAGTTTTAAAGCACCCTCCAAAGCCACAGGGAATGAATAGCCTCGCCCTAAATAAAGGAAATTCTGTGCATCTTTAAACTTTTCCGCAATCTTCACAATTACATCATCCGATTTCAACGCCTGCTCTACTTTAGCAGGAATGGCTTCTAGCTCACTAAACATTCGACGCAAATCTTTGTCTGCAATTTTCCCTCTTAGCTGTGCAATATGCAAAGCCATCAGCGTAAGTACTGTAACCTGGGCAGTAAACGCTTTGGTGGAAGCAACACCTATTTCTGGTCCGGCATGGGTGTAAGCACCGGCATGGGTCATACGGGGGATGCTACTACCTACTACATTGCAAATTCCAAAAATCATTGCTCCTTTACTCTTAGCCAATTCAATAGCGGCTAAAGTATCCGCCGTTTCTCCGCTTTGCGAAATTGCAAGTACAATATCATCTTCGTTTACCACCGGGTTACGATATCGAAATTCTGAAGCATACTCTACCTCAACAGGAATACGTGCGAAATCTTCAAAAAGGTATTCGGCCACCAAACCGGCATGCCAACTTGTTCCGCAGGCTACAATAATAATACGTTTTGCATTAATAAACTTATGTTCGTATTCCTTAAGCCCACTCATATGAAACGTGCCTGTTTTAGCATTTATACGTCCACGCATACTGTCGAGAATACTACGAGGCTGCTCGTAAATTTCTTTGAGCATAAAGTTCTCATAACCACCCTTCTCTATACTCTCTAAACTTAAATTTAACTCCTCGATATAAGGGTTTTTAATGATTTTATTTCCAATTGTTTTTATTACAAGCTTGTTATCTCTTATGATAGCGATTTCTTTATCTTCAAGATAAATTACATTACGTGTATACTCAATAATTGGGGTGGCATCGCTAGCAATAAAATATTCACCCAAGCCTACGCCCACCACCAAAGGACTTCCTTTTCGCGCTGCAATAAGTAAGTCTGGATGATTTTTACTTATGATAGCGATGGCATAAGCACCAACCACCTCATTTAAAGCAAGCCTAACAGCCTCTTCTAAATCCACGTTGGCATTATCTCGTATGTCTTCAATAAAATGAATTAACACCTCAGTATCGGTATCACTTTTAAACGTATGGCCTTTCTTTAATAACGTTTCTTTTATAGAGGAATAATTCTCGATGATGCCATTGTGAATAATCGCTAAATCGCCCCCTTGGCTTAAATGTGGATGAGCGTTAACATCATTCGGCTCTCCATGGGTGGCCCAACGAGTATGACCAATACCAACGTGCCCGTTTACATTTTTATTGGCTACTAAGTTTTCCAAATCAGAAACCTTACCTGCTTTTTTATATACATTTAGTGTGGTGTCGAGTAGCGCAACACCAGCACTATCATATCCCCGGTATTCTAGGCGTTTTAGTCCGCTGATTAGAATCGGGTATGCCTCTTTACTGCCAATATAACCTACGATGCCACACATATTTTACTTAAGAATTAATGATTATTAATAATGCAAAAATACAATTTTTGTATCTCACAATAACAACCAATAAACGCAAACCACCTGAGTTCCATTAACGTGGATTCGAATTAAGAGATGATGATCTCTATTTATCATTCTAAGTGCACATATTCCCTTTTCACCTCATTACCCGAAGCACGAACAACAACATAGTAGATTCCAGCTTTAAAATCGACATTTCGTACCGCGTAATTGATTCTTAGAATTCCAGGTTCTTTCTGCTGGCGCAGATACTGCTTCACCACTTTATTTTCAAAATCAACAAGTACCACCTCCACTAAAGCTCTATTTGTAAGGAAAACATCTAGGCTGCCTTCTACCTGTTTTAAAGTCCGTATTTTTGGCCTCGATTTAGGGTAGTTGACGATATGCTTTTCTTTCGCCACAAAACCTCGCAGCGCATTGACCATTTGGTAGTCGTCATCGAAATTATTGCCAATGGTGGCAATGTCTTTATTGTCGGTAATGGACCAAACCGCATTTTGCGCATGCGTATTTTGGTATTTATTCTTCTCAATAAAACGGGTAAGTTTCAGCAAAGCCCCTTGAGCCATCTGACCCAACCTAAAGCCCACCTTGTTGCTTGGCGAGGCCTTACCGGCATTAATACACATCGCAAACACCGCGGTGGTAATTATCCGCTTAGGAGTCATTCGAACAAATTCTGTTTGCGTAATAACCAAGTTTTGCGCTGCACTATCGCTACATTGGATTTTTTGACCACAGTCAATAGCGATGTCGAAATACTGATTCGTAAGATTTTCGGTTTGCATGGTGGCTACCTTACCCGTGAAACCGCCGTTACCCGTAATATTAAGCTTTATAAGGCCTCTATCGATGGCATCTCTTAATGTGTAGCGAACTTGAGCTTGGCTGCCGAAGCAGCAAAGCACCATAATGGTAGTTAAAATGGATGTTCTCATGGTAAAAAATAGGGTATTCATATCCCTATATATGTTTTAGTTAAAAAAAGTAAACACATTACTTGAAGTTTTATATTAAGTTTTGAATAGAACGATTAATATTGCATACTTATTTTATTTTATTTTTTATCATGAGAAAATACCTTTCCTATTTTGTTGTAATAACGGTGGTAACAGGACTCGTTGCATGCAGCAACAATGCCCCAAAAGCGACGGCAAAAAGCCGCAACTACATCGACTCGGCGAATTTTGATTTCAGCGTAAACCCTGCCGATAACTTCTACATGTATGCCAATGGAAGCTGGCTGAAGAACAATCCAATTCCTCCTAGTGAGAGCCGTTGGGGCAGTTTTAGTGAGATTCAAGAGTTTAATTACAAGGCATTGCATGACTTATTGGATGAATATGCTGCGAAAGAAAACAAAGCAGGTAGCATCGAACAAAAGTGTGCTGACTTTTACAAGAGCGGAATGGATAGCGCATTATTAGAAAACAAAGGATACGAAGACATCAAACCCGATTTAGATCGTATCAATAAAATTAAGACCACCGAGGACTTGATTAATGAGTTATGCCAAGAACAAGTAGAGGGCGGAAACCCATTGGTTGGTTTCTATGCTGATCAGGATGCTAAAAATAGCACCCAAATTGCCGCACAACTTTGGCAAGCAGGCATTGGAATGCCAAACCGCGACTATTATTTTAAAGATGACGAGCGCACTAAAAAAATCAGAGACGCCTACAAAATGTATTTTGTTACACTATTTAACTTAATTGGCGACGACAAGGCAGAAGCGAAATTTGATGCAGTGTTCGCATTGGAGAAGAAATTAGCGGGTGCGTGTAAAAGCCCAGCTGCATTAAGAGACCCCGAAGCTAACTACAATAAGTTTTCAATAGCTGACCTTAGCAAACAAAACTCTAATTTAAATTGGAGTGTTATCCTTGATAAATTTTTATTGCCAAAGCAAGATTCAATAATTGTTGGCCAACCGAAATATTATGTTGAAGTGAGCAAACAAATTAAAGCCACTAAAATCGAAGACTGGAAAACATATCTTATTTGGCATACCATTAAAGGCTCTGCTCCTTATATGAGTAATGCATTTGTTGAAGCAAACTTTAACTACAGTGGCAAAGCCTTAAGCGGACAAAAAGAGATAAAACCACGTTGGAAACGCGTATTAGCTACTGTAGATGGTGGCCTTGGGGAAGCATTAGGAGAGCTTTATGTAAACAAACATTTCAATGCAGATGCAAAAACGCGTATGCTAACCTTGGTGAAAAATCTACAAGAAACATTTGGAGAACGCATTAAAGCATTAGATTGGATGACTGACCCAACAAAAGAAAAAGCATTAAACAAGTTAAATTCTTTTATGCTAAAAATCGGATATCCCGACAAATGGCGCGATTACAGCAGTGTAAGTATTGTTTCTAATTCATATAGCAAAAACTTGCGTGCAATCTCCTCTTTCGAATATAAACGTATGATTGCTAAAATTGGAAAGCCGATTGACAAAACAGAATGGGGAATGAGCCCTCCAACCGTGAACGCATACTACAATCCAGGGTTCAATGAGATTGTATTTCCAGCTGGTATCTTGCATTTCCCTTTCTTTGATTTTAATGCTGACGATGCTGTGAACTATGGTGGTATTGGTGCTGTTATTGGGCACGAAATGACGCATGGCTTTGATGATCAAGGCAGCCAGTATGATGCTGAAGGCAACCTAAAAAGCTGGTGGACAGATGAAGATCGCAAGAAATTTGAAGCAAAAACAGGCATCGTAGTTAACCAATTTAACGAATTTACCGTGCTAGACTCAGTGCATGTAAACGGCGCCTTAACTTTAGGTGAAAATATAGCAGATCTTGGTGGATTAAGTATTTCTTATGCTGCCTTCCAGAAAACCGAGCAAGCAAAAAAGGCAGAAGGTATTTATGGCTTTACGCCTAACCAACGTTTCTTTTTAAGTTGGGCGCAAATTTGGAGAAGCAATATCACGGATGAAGCTGCTATGCTTAGAATTAACACCGATCCACACTCACCGGGCAAATATCGTTGCAATGGACCATTGAGCAACTTCCCAGAGTTTTACCAAGCATTCAACATAAAAGAAAATGATGCGATGTGGCGTGCGGATAGCGTAAGAGCTAAAATCTGGTAATAACCATTATCCTTATAAAAATAAAAAACCCGTGGACGAACTCCGCGGGTTTTTTATTTACTTTTGAATCCTAGATGCAACGAAAAAAGATATTGTTTGTGGTGAATCCAATCTCCGGCGGATTAAACAAACGGAAATTACCAGAGCTCATCGCTAAAAATTTGAATCGAGAACTCTTTGCCCCGGAGTTATTTTATACCTCATTAAAACTAAATGCCCGAGAGATTACGTTAAAAGCTATCGAGGAGAAATTTGATATTATAATCGCTGCTGGAGGAGATGGAACCATGAATCAGGTAGCACAGTGCCTAATAAATTCAGATATAATCATGGGCATTTTACCTTTAGGCTCTGGCAATGGGCTTGCGCGACACCTGCAAATTCCGCTTCAAATTAAAAAAGCAATTGCCTTTATCAATAGATTAAACACAGTAAAAATTGATACCATAAAAGTCAATGACCAATATAGTGTAAACTGTATTGGCATTGGCTTTGATGCATTTATTGCCTATCATTTTAGCAAACTTCCTCATCGTGGCTTAAAAACATATATTACAACCACCATAAAGCATTTTAAAAACTACCATCGACAATATTATAAAATAAAAATTGATACCGAAATTTTCGAAGATAAAGCTGCAATTGTCACCTTTGCAAATTCAACACAGTGGGGTAATAATTTCCATATTGCATCTACCGCCGACATCACAGATGGAAAAATTGATGTAACCATAATTAAGCATTTGAACTATCGCAACATATTGCAATTAGCCTATCGCTTAATCTCCAAAACAATTCACAAATCGAAACAAGCTATCACGTTAAAAGCAGAAGAGATCGAAATTCAGTTGGATGAAAATACACCAATGCATATTGATGGAGAACCTATGCTTACAAAAGGTTTAGTGAAAATTCAAATCGAACCGCATTCATTGAATATCTTGTGTGATTTATAATTGAAATATATTAATTACTCCTTCATTTTTCGAATACCATTATCGTCAAAGACATGCCTCATGTGCATCTCGGTAATAAAATATAAACCACAGCAGGAAAAAACCATCACCATTGCATAAAGCGTTAATTCTCGAGCACCAAAATCCGGAGACGTGTTACTTATTAATGCCACTGCCATAAAAATAATACTTAAGAGCGTCATCATGCGCGCCGCGAAATTGTTGGCTTCCCGCCAGGTCTCATCATTTTTCATAGATGATGCCATATGATAACCATACCATTTATTAATCCTACGAGGAGGAAAAAACCTGTAGATAAGAGAAAGTATATTTAATGCTAATGCAATGAGTATTGCTGCTGCTGAATACATAATTCTTGAAATTTATTTCTTAACAAATCGAGCCCTGAATATTTGCGATCCAACACTACCTTCAATAATATAGATCCCTGGTGTTAAATCATTCACGAGTATGGTAGTGCTATTACGCACATCTTCAACTTTTATTTTTTCACCTAATGCATTATAAATGGTTATAATACCCGATTCTACAGAAGGGAAAATAAAAGATAACTTGTCGCTGACAGGGCTAGGGAAAACTTGCACATTTTTATATCCTTGAGTCGCAATGCCTGCAGGAAAATTAATCCAAACGTAATTTGATTTGGTGGCTTGATCGCTTCCCCATGGGTTGGTTACTTTTAAATCTACGGTATAGAAACCTCCTTTATTAAAAAGCACCTGAATTGATTTCAAGGTATCCATACTACCGGAGTTAAAAGAATACGTAGATGGCAAGATTGTCCACTTCCATCGTGAAGGGAAATTAGACGAGCTGTCGGCAAAACTAACCACGTTGGCGATGTTGGCATTTTTTTTATCCGCCCCAAATTTTACCACTGGAACATCACCTACTTTTATATATGCTGTTTTGGTTGCAACATTAAAGCCTGCCAAATTTTGCGCGCGAAGTGCAATGGTGTAATTACCGTTGGCGGTGAATTTAACCTCTATATTTTGTAAAGTGTCGTTGGTTCCATTAGCGAAAGTATACGTGGCTGGAGTAATCGTCCATTTCCATCTTGTGGGGATATCTGTGGAGGCATCTGTGATTTTTACAATATCGTTGATTTTAGGGAATACATTATTCGCCGTAAAATTTGCGGCTGGTGTTACTGGAATATAATGATATTGATCGCGGTACTTCACCGAGGATATTGTAACGCCATTATTAACAACTATTTCCAACATTGGAATATGCACTCCTTTCGCCAACCAACGATATTCCACCCGATTATTAGGGAATGGAAGTGTAAATGGAAAAGGTGTGACAATCTTTATTGTATCGGTTTCTGTAACTATTGAACGAACGCGAATAGCATCAAACGTTCCAAATGGAGTTGTAATCTTACCCCACCCGTCAACAATGTTTTTACGCTTACCTGCTTGCGTTAAACTACCAAGCGTTGGTATAGAAGTTGATACGCTGAATGTTCCTGAATCAATATCCGCATAGTTTAATGGAAAATTGTACAATTCATCTGGATCGCTGTAATCACTAGCTAATGGAATACCCGAAACAGAGAATCCGGTACCCTCTATGGTGTATTTTGTGGCCACCGTTTTATAAAAATCCCAAACATTTTTT
>Ga0114966_10003320_pt1 | contig 14179 bp, 10 predicted proteins | sample M_130207_XF_Meta_FD_87029 | JGI IMG/M metagenome (GOLD analysis project Ga0114966, IMG submission 87029) | Freshwater microbial communities from Lake Montjoie, Canada to study carbon cycling - M_130207_XF_MetaG | ecosystem: Environmental > Aquatic > Freshwater > Lake | place: Lake Montjoie... | reverse complement strand
CATGAAGTAATTGCGGGACATGATGAACGCGATTCAACAAGTATCAATGCACCTGTTCCACAAGTTGTTGCGGCTGCAAAGCGTCTTGATGTGAAGGGTATGAAGATCGGTGTAATTAAAGAACTTAGTGGCTCTGGTTTCCAAGCAGGAGTTAGTGCGCGGATTAATGAATCAATTGAATTATTGGTTGCTGCCGGGGCTGAAATAGTCGAAGTCTCGTGCCCGAACTTTGAATATGCACTTGCTGCTTATTACTTAATCGCACCATCAGAAGCCTCATCAAACTTGGCGCGCTTCGATTCTATGCGTTACGGCTTACGCGTTGGCGATGATGGCACAAAGGGTGCGGAAGAAGTTATGAGCGCCACTCGTGAAGCTGGTTTCGGTAAGGAAGTTAAGCGCCGAATTATTCTTGGAACTTACGCACTTTCATCTGGTTATTACGATGCATATTACGGATCAGCACAGAAAGTTCGCACCCTTGTAAAGCGTGATTTCGAAAACGCATTTACCAAGGCCGATGTTTTAATTTCACCTGTAACTCCGACAACTGCATTTAAACTTGGGGAGAAGAGCAACGATCCAGTTGCCATGTATCTAAGTGATATCGCAACCATCCCAGTAAATATGGCTGGCATTGGTGGCATGAGCCTTCCAGTAGGACTTGCGGAAGAAGATGGCTTACCTGTCGGATTACAAATCATGGCGCCACTTATGCAGGATGATCGTTTTTATCGCGTAGGTGGAACGCTAGAGGCGGCGCTGCTTTCAAAGTGGGGCAAACCAATTCTTTCTAACGCACCAGATCTAAAGGTGAAAAAATGACACTCGACTATAAAGGCGCAACCGAAAAATATGAGCCAACACTTGGCTTAGAGGTTCACGTTGAATTAAATACAAATTCTAAAATGTTCTGCTCTTGTGCAACAGAGTTTGGCGCTTCTCCAAATACCCAAACCTGTCCAGTCTGTCTAGGTCTTCCAGGAGCGCTTCCAGTTGTAAATGGAAAGGCTATTGAGAGCACAATTTTAATTGGCCTTGCGCTGAACTGTTCGATTGCGCCATATAGCCGCTTTGCTCGAAAGAATTATTTTTATCCAGATATGCCGAAGAATTTTCAAACTTCACAATATGACGAACCAATCTGTATCGATGGGTTTTTGGATGTAGAAATCGAAACCGAGGATGGTCCAAAGACATTTAGAGTTGATATCGAACGCGTTCACATGGAAGAAGACACGGGTAAGTCACTTCACGTTGGTGGTGCAACCGGTCGAATCCATGGCGCCGAATATTCATTGCTTGATTACAACCGCGCTGGAATTCCTCTTGTTGAAATTGTTACTAGAATTATTCCGGGCACTGGAAAATACGCACCACAAGTTGCCCGCGCCTATGTGACCCAACTTCGTGACATTCTTCGCGCTCTCGGTGTTAGCGATGTAAAGATGGAACAAGGCTCACTTCGTTGCGATGCCAACGTTTCACTAGCCCCTATCGGTAGTGGATTACTCGGTACTCGAAGTGAAACTAAGAATGTGAATTCACTGCGTTCGGTGGAACGTGCACTAACCGGTGAAATTGAACGTCAAGCAAATCGCTTAGAAGCAGGGATGCGCATTATTCAAGAGACTCGACATTTCTTGGAAGAGAGTGGCCTAACTCGGCCAGGACGTTCTAAGGAGCAAGCAGAGGATTATCGCTATTTTCCAGAACCAGATTTAGTTCCAGTAACTCCTGATGCTAAATGGATTGAAGAGCTGCGCGCAAAGTTGCCGGAAAATCCTGCAGATCGCCGCAAGCGGCTACAGAAAGAGTGGAACGTTCCTGATTCAGAGATGACATCACTAATTAATGCTGAACTCGTAGATGTTGTTGAAGAGACAATCAAGCTCGGTGCAGAACCAACCCGCGCTCGTACTTGGTGGCTTGGTGAAATTTCACGTCTTGCAAATGAAAAAGAAGTCGCACCTACCTCACTTATCACAACCACATTTGTTGCTGAAATAATTGCGCTAATTTCTAGTGGCGATCTCACAGATAAATTGGCTCGCCAAGTTGTTGAAGGCGTTATAAATGGCGAAGGCTCACCAGCAGAAGTCATTGAAAAACGTGGGCTAAAAGTTGTATCTGATGATTCGGTGCTAATGGTTGCTATTGCGGCTGCAATTGCTGCCCAACCTGACACTGCAGAGCGAATTCGTGGTGGAAATATTCCAGCAGCGGGCGCTTTAATCGGCGCAGTAATGAAAGCAACTGGTGGTCAGGCTGACGCGGCGAAGGTTCGCGAACTATTATTAAGGCACCTGGGTCAAGGTTAGGTCAAGGATAGGAAACGTAAATGAGTAATCCAATGAAGCCGCGTTCCGGTTTAGTTACAGATGGAATAGAGCGCGCACCTGCACGTGGAATGTTGCGAGCAGTTGGAATGAAAGATGAAGATTTTGCTAAACCACAAATTGGTATTGCCTCATCTTGGAATGAAATTACTCCATGCAATCTCTCATTAGATCGTCTGGCGAAAGCCTCGAAAAAAGGTGTCATTGAGGCAGGTGGCTTCCCAATGCAATTCGGAACCATTTCAGTTTCAGATGGCATTTCAATGGGCCACGAAGGTATGCACTTCTCACTTGTATCTCGAGAGGTAATTGCAGATTCTGTTGAAACTGTTATGCAGGCCGAACGTTTAGATGGAATGGTTACATTTGCTGGTTGCGATAAATCCTTGCCCGGAATGATGATGGCAGCTGCTCGTATCGATGTTGCATCAGTATTTGTTTATGCTGGTACAACTCTTGCTGGTTCGGTTGACGGTAAAGATGTAACAATCATTGACGCTTTTGAAGCTGTCGGCGCATGTGCTCGCGGGCTAATTACCGAAGAGCAAGTGGATAAAATTGAACGCGCTATCTGTCCTGGCGAAGGTGCTTGTGGTGGCATGTTTACCGCGAACACTATGGCTGCTATTGGTGAGGCGCTGGGCCTCTCACTTCCTGGCTCTGCATCACCTGCCGCAGTAGATCGTCGCCGAGATGATTACGCAATTAAATCTGGCGCCGCAGTTGTCGAGTTAATTCGTAAGGGAATAACAACGCGTCAAATCTTGACTAAGAAAGCCTTTGAAAATGCAATCACAATACTTATGGCGTTAGGTGGCTCGACAAATGCCGTTCTGCATTTACTTGCAATCGCGAATGAAGCCGAAGTTGATTTAACACTTGAAGATTTCCATCGCATTGGTTCGAAAGTCCCACTACTTGGCGACCTAAAACCATTTGGTAAGTATGTAATGACCGATATAGATCGAGTTGGTGGAATCCCAGTTGTACTTCGGGCGCTGCTCGACGCTGGCCTACTTCATGGTGATTGCCTAACGGTTACGGGCAAGACCATGGCCGAAAATTTGGCAGACATAACTCCACTTGATCCAGATGGTGAAGTGCTTCACGCAATTAAATCGCCAGTTTCAACTGCTGTTGGAATCACAATTCTTGGGGGCTCACTTGCTCCAGAAGGTGCGGTTTGTAAAACTGCGGGAATCGGTGTTGATAAATTTGAAGGTCCGGCTCGAGTCTTTGAACGCGAACAGCTTGCAATGGATGCGCTACAAGATGGAACTATTAAAGCTGGCGATGTCGTTGTTATTCGCTACGAAGGTCCAAAGGGCGGACCAGGTATGCGCGAAATGCTAATGATTACTGGTGCAATTAAAGGCGCTGGTTTAGGAAAATCAACTCTGCTATTAACTGATGGTCGATTCAGTGGTGGCAGTACTGGATTATGTGTTGGCCATGTCGCACCAGAGGCTGTCGATGGTGGTCCGATCGCATTTATTAAAGATGGCGATTTAATTCGCATTGACACTATTGCTCGCACCTTAGATCTCTTGGTGGACGAAGCAGAAATGGTTGAACGCCGCAAGAATTTCAATCCAATCCCACACAAATATAAGCGTGGGGTATTGGCAAAATATTCAAAAGTTGTGGGGTCGGCTTCCAAGGGTGCGGTCTGCGGTTAAATAGTGAGATTTTCATCCCTGGGGTTGACCAAATGCAAAGGTCAGGGGAGAATTCAGGCATGACTTCAGTCGTGGTAATTGGTGAGCGCACGCTCTAGTTAATAACTAGTCCGTGTGCTGCCCCTCAGTGGAAACTGAGGGGTTTCGCATTTCAATTGCGCTTTTAGTTTTGGAGGGAGATGAACATGAGTGAATCAACAAAGATGACGGGGGCGAGTTCACTCGTCAAAGCGTTAGAAGCTTCTGGCGTAGATGTCATGTTCGGTATCCCAGGCGGTGCAATTCTGCCGGCTTACGATCCAATATTTGATAGCAAGATTCGCCACATCTTAGTTAGACATGAACAAGGTGCTGGACATGCTGCAACTGGATACGCCCAAGCAACTGGTCGCGTTGGTGTTTGCATTGCAACTTCAGGACCCGGTGCAACAAACTTAGTTACACCACTTGCCGATGCTCAGATGGATTCTGTCCCAATCGTTGCGATCACTGGTCAAGTTGCATCTGGTGCAATCGGAACTGATGCCTTTCAGGAAGCAGATATTCGTGGCATATCAATGCCGATTACTAAGCATTCATTCCTAGTTACCAATCCAGCAGATATTGCACGCAGCATCGCTGAAGCTTTTTACATTGCAAGTACTGGACGACCTGGCGCGGTTCTAGTTGACATTGCAAAAGATGCACTTCAAATGCAGACTGAATTTAACTATCCAACGTCGATAAATCTTGGTGGCTACAATCCAAAGTTAGATGCAACCCCAGAATCAATACGTGATGCTGCAGCGCTAATTGCGCAATCTAAAGCCCCAGTTCTTTACATTGGTGGCGGCGCAATAAAGGCGCAAGCCCACAAGGAGCTTTTAAAGCTTGCCGAACTTACTGGCGCACCTGTGGTGACAACACTTATGGCACGCGGTGCCTTCCCAGATTCACATCCACAACACCTTGGTATGCCTGGTATGCATGGAACAGTTGCTGCTGTTACTGCGCTTCAGAAAGCAGATTTATTAATAACACTTGGTGCCCGTTTTGATGATCGTGTTACTGGAAAACTTTCAACATTTGCACAAAATGCAAAGATTATTCACGCTGATATTGACCCTGCTGAAATTGGTAAGAATCGTCGCGCTGACGTCGCGCTTATTGGTGATCTTCGTCTTACGATCGAAGCCTTAATTCCCGCAATCAAGAGTGAATTCAAGAAGAACCAACCAGATATCTCTGCCTGGTTAACTCAAGCTTATGGCTGGCGCGATAGATTCCCACTTGGTTATGACCATCCAACTGATGGCAGTGTTTCACCACAATATGTAATTGAAAGAATTGGAAAACTATCTGGACCAGATGCAATCTATGTTGCAGGCGTTGGTCAACATCAGATGTGGGCCTCACAATTTATTTCATACGAAAAACCACGCACTTGGTTGAACTCTGGCGGTCTTGGAACAATGGGATATGCCGTTCCTGCTGCAATGGGCGCAAAAGTTGGCGCACCTGACACAACAGTTTGGGCGATTGATGGCGACGGCTGTTTCCAGATGACTAATCAAGAGTTAGTTACCTGCGCGCTAAATAATATTCCAATTAAAGTTGCAGTAATTAATAATGAAAGTTTAGGCATGGTTCGCCAATGGCAAACCCTGTTCTACAACGAGCGTTATTCAAATACCGAACTTCATTCTAAGCGCATTCCTGATTTTGCAAAGCTTGCTGAAGCGATGGGTTGCGTTGGTTTAACTTGTGATTCAACTGAAGATGTAGATAAGACAATTGCAAAGGCAATGGAGATCAATGATCGCCCAGTTGTTGTGGACTTTAGCGTTCATCGTGATGCAATGGTCTGGCCGATGGTTGCTGCTGGAACTTCAAATGATGGCATTGTTAATGCCCGTTCCCTTGCACCTATCTGGGATTCACAGGAGCTATAAATGTCACAATCACATCCAGATGCACCGTCATCATCTACCTCAATCTCAAAGACCCGTACGCTCTCAGTTCTAGTTGAGAATAGTCCGGGCGTACTTGCTCGAATCTCTTCACTATTTTCACGTCGTGGTTACAACATCGATTCACTCGCTGTTGGACCAACAGAGAACCCAAACTTCTCTCGGATGACAATTGTTATCAATGTTGAAGATCATGCGCTCGAACAAGTTATCGCACAATTGGATAAATTGATTAACGTAATCAGCATTACTGAACTAGACCCTGTTGTCTCAGTTCAACGTGAACTCTTGTTGGTTAAGGTTTCAACTGATGAGAAAACTCGCTCTCAAGTTCTTGAGACGGTCCAGCTATTTCGCGCCAAGGTTGTTGATGTTGCACAGGATGCCGTCACTATTGAGGCCACTGGCAATGCCGAGAAAATCTCAGCTCTGCTTCGGGTCCTAGAGCCATTTGGCATCTTGGAGCTGATCCAATCAGGCTTAGTTGCGATGTCTCGAGGGCTAAAACCAGGCTCGATTTCAGAAGATAAGAAATAAAAAATAGGCTTACCCCAGTATTAACAGAACCTAAACAAATCAACTACCAGGAAGAGGAAGGTCATAAAAGTGGCAACTCAGTATCACGACGAAGATGCCGATCTAACAATTATCCAATCTAAGAAGGTTGCAGTAATTGGATACGGCTCACAAGGACATGCCCACGCTCTTTCACTTCGCGATAGCGGAGTCGATGTTCGAGTTGGTTTAGCAGAGGGTTCAAAGTCTCGTGCTAAAGCAGAAGCAGAAGGACTTCGAGTTCTATCTGTTGTTGATGCAGTTAAAGAGGCAGATGTAGTTATGTTGCTTGCACCAGATCATGTGCAACGCCATATCTATAACGATTCAATTAAGCCAAACATTAAGCCAGGAGCAGCGCTCTTCTTCGGTCATGGATTTAATATTCGATTTGGTTACATCAAACCAGAAGCAAATATTGATGTTGCAATGGTTGCACCAAAGGGCCCTGGCCACTTAGTACGTCGTGAGTACTCAGCAGGTCGTGGCGTTCCAGTTTTGGTTGCTGTCGAACAAGACTCAACGGGAAGCGCTTGGCCATTAACACTTTCATATGCCAAGGCACTTGGTGGATTACGTGCAGGCGGAATTTTGACAACATTTACTGAAGAGTGCGAGACCGATCTATTCGGCGAGCAAGCTGTTCTATGTGGAGGTGCTTCACAATTAGTTCAATATGGTTTTGAAACTTTAATTGAAGCGGGATACCAACCAGAAGTTGCATACTTCGAATGTCTACATGAACTCAAGTTAATCGTTGACTTGATGTACGAAGGTGGAATTGCAAAGCAACGTTGGTCCGTTTCTGACACTGCTGAATATGGAGATTACATCTCTGGTCCTCGCGTAATCGATCCCAGCGTGAAAGCAAATATGAAGGCAATTCTTGCTGATGTTCAAAATGGAACATTTGCACAGCGCTTCATTGACGATCAAGATGCCGGCGCACCAGAATTTAAAGCACTTCGTGCAAAGGGTGAAGCCCATCCAATCGAAGCTGTTGGCCGTGAACTTCGCAAGATGATGTCATGGGTCAAGGGCGACAACAAAGATGATTATAAGGAAGGTGCTGCCGCGCGTGGCTGAACCCATTGTTTCAACTAAACCTATTGTTTTAATTGCAGAAGTACTTAGCCCAGCAACGTTAGATGCGTTGGGGCCAGATTTTGAAGTACGAAACTGTGACGGTGCAGATCGCGGGCAATTACTTGCCGCACTTGCTGCCGGAGTAGATGCCGTATTAATTCGATCTGCAACAAAGATGGATGCCGAAGCAATTGCTGCGGCTAAGGGTTTAAAAGTTATTGCACGTGCCGGCGTCGGGCTAGATAACGTTGATATTCCTGCTGCAACAGCTGCAGGTGTCATGGTTGTTAATGCACCAACATCAAACATCGTCAGTGCTGCCGAATTAGCAATTGGATTGTTAATGTCATCTGCGCGCTTTATTTCACCAGCACATGCGGCGCTTCGTAATGGCAAGTGGGCACGCTCTAAGTACTCTGGTGCTGAAATATTCGAGAAGGTTCTTGGAATTGTGGGCTTTGGTCGCATTGGTCAATTAGTTGCAGCTCGCATGCAGGCATTTGGGATGGATGTAGTTGCTTACGATCCATATCTACAGCCTGCTCGCGCGGCTCAACTTGGTGTTCGATTAGTTGAGCTTGATGAATTATTAAAGGTATCTGACTTCATAACAATTCACTTACCTAAGACTAAAGAGACTGCGAATTTAATCGGCGTTGAAGCACTTAAAAAAGTTAAGCCAACAGTTCGTATTATCAATGCGGCACGCGGTGGCGTACTTGATGAGGCAGCGTTATTTGATGCGCTAACACAAGGACGCGTTGCTGGTGCTGGTCTTGATGTTTATGTAACTGAACCTTGCACCGATTCACCGTTATTCCAATTAGATAACGTTGTTGCAACTCCACACCTTGGTGCATCAACGGATGAAGCTCAAGAGCGCGCAGGCATTGCTGTTGCAGTCTCAGTTCGCAAAGCACTTTCTGGTGAACTTGTTCCTGATGCAGTAAATGTTAAGGGTGGTGCAATCCATGAAGAGATTCGCCCAAGTTTGCCGCTCGTTGAAAAGATGGCTCAAATTGCAACCGCCCTTGCTGGTGAACTGCCAGTATCAATGGAGGTTCAAGTACGTGGTGATATTTCAGAACATGATTCATCAGTTCTTGCAACGAGCGCACTTAAGGGCGCCTTGATTGCAACTGGCGCTGAAGATGTCACATATGTAAACACTCCAGCACTTGCCGAAGCACGTGGCATGAGTTCATCTGTAAATACTGACCCAGAGAGTCCGGAATATCGCAGCATGATCTCCTTGCATGCAGCGTTAAATGATGGCCGAATTGTTATCGTAAATGGAACTCTTATGGGTATCCGTAAAGTTGAAAAAATTATCGCTGTTGATGAATTTGATTTAGACCTTGCACCAACTGAGAATCTATTATTCTTGCGTTACACCGACCGTCCAGGAATTGTTGGCATCGTTGGTAATGCTCTTGGTAAGGCGAAGATAAATATCGCCGGTATGCAGGTTGCTCGCGATAGCGCTGGCGGCGATGCACTTATGGTCTTGACTGTTGATTCAAGCGTTGCGAGCGCTGTAGTTTCAGAACTTAAGAAAGAGATCGGCGCCAAGCAAGTCCAAGCAGTTAATCTGATCGGATAAGTTGGGAAATCATGAAAAGTTTTAATTTAGCGGTAATCGGTGGCGATGGCATCGGTCCTGAAGTTGTTGCCGAAGGACTTAAAGTTCTAGATGTTGTTGCCGCTAATTATGGCGTGGAATTTAAGAAGACGAATTACGAGCTTGGCGCAAAGTATTGGCACAAGACTGGTGAAACTCTTCCGGATTCTGTACTAACAGAACTTGCTAAGGCCGATGTAATCCTTCTCGGTGCTGTTGGCGATCCAACTGTCCCAAGTGGCGTTCTAGAGCGCGGCTTATTATTAAAACTTCGTTTCGCCTTTGATCATTATGTAAATCTCCGTCCAGCGAAGTTGCATCCTGGTGTTAAGTCACCACTTGTAAATTCGGATTCAATCGATTTCATAGTTGTTCGTGAAGGAACTGAAGGCCCATATGTTGGAGCCGGTGGAACCCTTGCGGTTGGTACTAAAGATGAAATCGCAACCGAAGAGAGCCTAAATACTCGTCGTGGCGCAGAACGCGTTATCCGTGATGCTTTTGCTCGCGCCCAATTACGACCACGCAAGAAGTTAACACTTGTTCACAAAAACAATGTTTTAACTCGTGCTGGCGGCCTATGGACTCGCACCTTTAATGAAGTTGCAAAAGAGTTTCCAGATATAACAACTGATTATTTACATGTTGATGCAGCATCAATGTTCTTCGTTACAAACCCAGAGCGTTTCGATGTAGTTGTTACCGATAATCTCTTTGGGGACATTTTGACCGATATTGCAGCAGCAATCTGTGGTGGCATTGGTTTAGCCGCATCTGGAAATATAAATCCAACTGGTGAATTTCCTTCAATGTTCGAACCGGTACACGGTTCCGCTCCTGATATCGCTGGCAAATCTCTTGCCGATCCAACTGCAACCGTTATGTCTGTTGCAATGATGCTTTCACATCTTGGTTTAACTGACGCTGCTGCTGATATCGAACGTGCGGTTGCCGCAGATCTTCTAACTCGTGGCGATTCGAAGCGCAGCACAGTTCAAATTGGTGATGCACTTGCCGCCGGAGTCTCTGGTGCAAAATGAAAATGAAATTAACGCCAAACCCTAGCCCAGTTGCCGATGCAGATCGCGAAGCCAAGATAGCGGCTGGCGGTTTTGGAAAGTATTACACCGACAACATGGTTGTAAGCAACTGGAGTGAGGCAGATGGTTGGGGCGAAGCGGAATTAAAAGCGTATGGTCCAATCTCACTAGATCCCGCAACTGCGGTCTTTCACTATGGCCAGGAAATTTTTGAAGGAATGAAGGCATATTCCCAACCTGATGGCAGCATCTCGTTATTTCGTCCAGATGCAAATGCACTTCGCTTTGCAAGAAGTGCTGCTCGTTTAGCCCTTCCAGAACTTCCGGTTGAAGACTTCATTGAAACCATTTCAACTTTAGTTAAGCAAGATCGCAAATGGGTTCCAAATAAAGTAGGCGAATCTTTATATATCCGACCTTTTATGATTGCAACCGAAGTTGGTTTAGGTGTGCGCCCATCAAATAAGGCGATGTACATGCTTATTGCAACTCCAGCAGGGGCTTATTTCAATGCGGCCGTTGCGGTAACAGTTTGGATTTCAACAGAATATGTTCGCGCAGCTATTGGCGGAACTGGCGAAGCAAAATGTGGTGGAAATTATGCGGCCTCACTCGTTGCCCAAAAACAAGCGGCAACGCAGGGTTGCGACCAAGTTGTTTGGCTTGATGCGATTGAGCGTCGCTGGGTTGAGGAGATGGGCGGAATGAATCTTTACTTCGTTAAAGGTTCAGGAAAAGGCGCGACCGTCATAACACCAAAACTAACTGGAACTCTGCTTCCAGGAATTACCCGAGATTCAATTCTTGCCGTTGCTAAAGATCTTGGCTATAAAGTTGAAGAGAAGATGATTTCAATTGATGATTGGCGCGATGGCGTTGCTAGAGGTGAAATAACTGAAATATTTGCCTGCGGAACTGCAGCAGTTGTAAGTGCTGTTGGCGCTGCGAAAAGTCAATTTGGAACTTGGACTACTGGTGATGGAACTCCTGGTCCTATTACAAAGCAGATCCGGGAAACACTGCTGGGAATTCAACACGGAACAATCGCGGATACTCGCGGTTGGAATGTGAAGGTCTGCTAAATGAATGACAACTTTCATATATATGACACGACGCTTAGAGATGGCGCCCAGCAAGAGGGCTTAAATCTCTCGGTTCATGACAAGCTGACAATTGCCCGCCACTTAGATGATCTTGGCGTTGGTTTTATTGAAGGTGGTTGGCCCGGTGCAAACCCAAAGGACACCGAATTTTTTAAACGTGCTCAGACTGAACTTAAATTAAAGAACGCAACCTTTATGGCATTCGGCGCTACTCGCAGGCCAAATGTAAAGGCAGCGGATGATGTTCTGCTTCGCGCGCTCCAAGATTCTGGTGCCGCAGGTGTAACCCTTGTCGCAAAGAGCCATGATCGCCATGTTGATCTTGCGCTAAAAACAAATTTGGACGAAAACCTAGCGATGATTAAGGATTCAATTGAATTCTTACGCGCTGGTGGCCAGCGCGTTTTTCTAGATGCCGAGCACTTCTTTGATGGCTATAAATCTAATCGAGCATATGCCCTTGAAGTTGTTCGCGTATCTGCAGAAGCAGGCGCAGATGTAATCGCTTTGTGCGACACAAATGGTGGCATGTTGCCGGATGAGCTTTCTCAAGTTGTTCACGATGTCTTAACTGCATCAAGTGCCCGCCTTGGAATCCACTGTCACAATGACACTGGTTGCGCAGTTGCAAATTCACTTGCTGCTATTGCAGCCGGCGTAACGCATGTCCAAGGGACTTTAAATGGATATGGTGAACGAACTGGAAATGCTGATCTAGTTAGCATCATTGCAAATCTTGAACTTAAGAAGAAGCAACAAGTCCTTCCAGAAGGTTCGCTTAAAGAGGCCTTTAGAATTTCACATGCAGTTGCTGAAGTTACAAATGTAGCGCCGAGTGCGCGCCAACCATATGTTGGAGTTTCCGCATTTGCTCACAAAGCCGGCTTGCATGCCAGTGCAATCAAAGTTGATCCATCGATGTACCAGCATGAAGAGCCTTCATCCGTTGGAAATGACCGCCGCATGTTGGTATCTGAAATGGCCGGTCGCGCCTCAATAGAATTGAAGTCACAAGAACTCGGCATTGATATTGGTGAAGATAGAGAAGTACTTGGTCGAGTAGTAGAACGTGTAAAGGAATTAGAGTCACGTGGCTTTACCTTCGAAGCTGCGGATGCATCATTTGAATTATTACTTCGCGAAGAGATCGACGGTAAGCGTGCGGCATTTTTCAAAGTTGAAAATTGGGATACAACAGTAAGCCGCGATGCCAATAACAAAGTTACTTCTAAAGCCTTCTTAACAATTTCAGCAGGTGGAAAGCAGATTGAATCTGAAGGGTCTGGAAATGGTCCTGTTAATGCAATCGATACCGCCCTTCGCTCTGGTTTATTGAAGTTTTATCCTGAATTAGAAAAATTAGAACTTACAGATTACAAAGTTCGTATCCTTGAAGGCCGCCTGGGAACTGGAGCGATAACTCGAGTTCTAGTTGAAACCAGTGATGGTGTGAGCGAGTGGAGCACAATTGGTGTTCATGAAAATGTTATCGCCGCATCGGTAATGGCTCTCGAAGATTCAGTTACCTTCGGCTTACTGCGGCAAGGCAGAAAACCCGAGTAGCCTTTCACCATGAGCGCCGAGCTAGTTGCAAAGTATGAAGAGCACCTGGCGCTAGTTCGAAATTTAGCTGACAATTCAATTCGCGGTTATGTAAGTGATCTTGAATCTTTCTTAGCCCATATCGCAAAGCTTGGAATTAATGAATTTTCCGAGCTACAAATAACCCACATTCGTTCGTGGCTTGCGAACTTACAATCAACTGGTATTTCCCGTGCAACTCTCGCACGTCGAATAGTTTCGATAAGAGCATTTACATATTGGGCGGCAAGTCAGGGTTGGATTCCATCAGATATTGGTCAAGACTTAGCAATCCCTAAGGCGCATAAAACTCTGCCGGAAGTTTTAAATCATTCACAAACTCAGATTGTTTTAGCTGCGATTGCGACTAAGGCAGGGGAGGATCCAACTCCGCTAAATATTCGCGATCTTGGAATAATTGAAACTTTGTATGCATCAGGTATTCGAGTATCTGAAATTTGTGGCTTAAATATTCGGGATATAGATATGGAACGAAATACCCTCCTAGTTTTAGGTAAGGGCGATAAAGAGCGAGTAGTTCCAATTGGTTTACCAGCAGTCCGTGCGATAAAGAACTGGCTGGCGATTGGGCGACCAGAGTTTTCCAATACAACTTCAAACGATGCAGTCTTTCTCGGATCCCGTGGCAAACGAATTGATCAACGCACGGTTCGCGAAGTTGTTTATGACGCGATGGAATCAATCGGCTCACACATGAGTCCACACGGCCTTCGTCATACCGCCGCGACCCATTTACTTGAAGGTGGGGCGGATCTGCGAACAGTCCAAGAAATCTTGGGACATTCCTCGCTCGCAACAACCCAGATTTATACCCATGTCTCACCAGAACGCCTAAAAGCTGCATATGAGCAGGCTCATCCCCGCGCTTAACTGGCAGCGGCCGCGTAATTTGCACCCTCGAACATCCTTTAGGATTAGCCCAGCACAAATCGAAAGATCTGTGACTTCACGTGTCTTATTAGTTTGAAACTTCTAGTTAATAACTAATTAACCAATTCGGTCCGTTTTAATTAAAGCGGTCGGTGTTAAGACACTAGGGACCAAACAAATTGTTAGGTCATCAACCGAGTGCATTTTGCTTAATTGCAATCTGCAAAAAAGGAGTGTGCCGCCATGGCGGTTGTAACAATGCGAGAACTTCTCGACAGCGGAGTCCACTTCGGACACCAAACTCGTCGATGGAATCCAAAGATGAAGCGCTACAT
>Ga0114966_10003318_pt1 | contig 14186 bp, 7 predicted proteins | sample M_130207_XF_Meta_FD_87029 | JGI IMG/M metagenome (GOLD analysis project Ga0114966, IMG submission 87029) | Freshwater microbial communities from Lake Montjoie, Canada to study carbon cycling - M_130207_XF_MetaG | ecosystem: Environmental > Aquatic > Freshwater > Lake | place: Lake Montjoie... | reverse complement strand
TATTTGTAATAGCATTAAATTTACTTTCTATTTTATTCGTAATATCAGGTTGATTTCCAAATGATGGATGAGGTATCAGTAATTCACTCATTAGTGATATGTCGTAAAACAATGACTGTGCTGCTGCTGGACGATCAGAAGTTAAAAAAAATATGTTTTTACTTTTTTCATCTAAATCAGGATATCCTTCTAACAGTTCTTTCATTTTTTCAGTAGATAATACTTGACCTTCGTCTCCAAATGATTTAATTGTTGCGATTATTGCTAGAGCGTAGGAAAGAGTTCTTGGCGTATCTTCATTTTTATATCGATATTCTGGATGTGCTCTTATGCGTTCCATTTGCTGAATAATTCGTTCTTGGGAAGAACCTGCTGTAGGATCGCCGTTAGCACACTTTATCATCGTGTGACATATATTTGAAACTGTAAAATCACCAATACGAGCTTCGAATGAAAAATCTGAATTACTACTTGATGTAAATTTATAACCTATGATCGCTGGTTCACCGCTTTTAGGATGAGGTTCTAAAATTAATTGATAATTATCAATACCAGGATTGATAATCCAAAATGACAATAGTTCATTCATAACACTAATTGTCGTCCGGACAGACATGCCATTTAAATCTTTTAAAAATTGGCGAATCTTTGGATCATAATTATCAAAACCTCCTCCAGGAAGAGTAACTTGAAGAGCATCTACGTTCTCGTTAAATACTGTATTAGACTTTTTGCTTAAATCCGCATTAAGTGGAATATTTATTAACATTGGCTCACTATCAGGATATCCAATGTATAAATTACTGAATCCCTCGATAATATTAGGATTTCCTAACTGTATTGGCTCAGGTGTAAAAATAGTTCCATAAACTGTTTTTTCAACCGATAAAGGATCTATTGATTTAGCTGGATCTTTAATCCAAATAGCACCATCAATTACTACTTTACCCGATTCTATTTTAATTTTACCACTTTCATTTTCTTTTCTAGCCTCCAATATAGCGGTTACATAATCTCCTGATAAAGTAAATTCGTCAGGACCATTTTTATCAAATAATTCATCGATATCGTTATTTTTTACTGGTTGAAATATAGTATCATAAGCCGCAAAATATTTTTTTTCTTGAAGAGCAATATTCATTACTTCCCCCATCCCCATATCTTGTTCATAAAGTTTTAAAGTTGTATCGTTTTGTTCTTTATCTTCTTTTTTAATAATATGTAAATATAAATCGTGCGATGGTGGACTGTCTTTACTAGTTTTTACATTAATTTCTGCTACTATCCACCAATCACCATAAGGATATTCTTTTATAATTTTGTCTCTTAATATTTCATACATTTCTTGATTGTTTTTAAGATCTCTCAAAATAAAATCAATTGTTGAATAGTAAAAAAAATCATCTACAAATTCGAGACAATTTTTTGTTATATTTTCTGACATCATATTTAAATATTTATCTTCATCTACATGAGGTAGTTCGCCTTTTAATTGTAACAAAAATTTACCATCATATTTAGTTTGATCTAATTCATCATTTTTTATATTTGTTACAATTTTTGATAAAAGACCAAATACTAGCAAATATATATTTTCTGTAGATCCATCTGGCATTCTGGCAGTAAATATTGTTTGTCCATCGAATATAGCTTTTCTACCTCTTGAACTTTCCAAATCATGCGCTGCTTCTAACAAATATTTACATATGTGAGCAATTAGGCGTTTATCTAAATTAAACTTACATTCTCCGCCGACTTGACCGCCTCTCGTTTTTTTTTCATCTGGATTTACAAATTCTTCAGGAACTGTTCTTTTTCTTGGATCAGCTGCTACTGCTTGTATAACTGGTGGTGCTGCTTGTACAACTGGTGGTTCTACTGCTTGTACAACTTGTGGTTCAACTGGTGGTCCAACTTGTACAACTGGTGGTTCAACTTGTAGTGCTACTTTTTTGTTTATTTGTTCTTCTTCTTCTTCTTCTTCTAGGTTCGATGTTCGTTTTAAAGATTCAATTGGCTTTTTAACCTTCAACGTCTTTAAATTTTCAGGATTGAGAGCAAATAATCTTCTAGAATTTTTTTTGACAGGTTTGAGGTATGATCGTGTAGGTAAAAATTTTTCAGATGATGATGATGATTGAGACATACGCTCATCTCCCGAAGTAGCACCTGACTCATATGACTTAATAGAAGCTAGCCTTAGGATACGCGCTCTTTCACTTTCTTCACCTTTTTTTGGAGTAACCGTAACCAATGGTCCTTGTATAGGTGCTAAAATCGGTTTACTTGCTAAGATTTCACTTTGTATTTCCTCAACTTTTGCTTCTTCCGTTTTATTTAACTGGTTTACTCTATTCATACACAATAATATATTTGTTTTATCAATATCAGTATTTTTACAAATTCCGTTCAATGTCCTAATTACTAAAATAATTGTAGGATCTTCGTCACTACTTTCCATTTTGCTCTGTAAAAAATTATTATAATCCCCAAAAACACGCATATAGTTTTGTAAATTATCAGTAATTTCAGGCATACTCATCGAAAAAATGGTATATGTTTCATAAAATAATTTATAATTTACTGGTATACCATTTTCAGATTCAAAATCAATCTCATTTAATATATCTTTGGGATCATCTTTTTGTAAACCATATGTGTTTATATATATTGAAAGTAAATGATATAAAAATTGATATTTTTCTTCTCGAGTAGCCTTTTTAATGAATTCAATTGCTACATTTTTTATTGCCATTTCATTATCGTCTGGCGGTCCTTTAGCTCGTGGATCAGATGGATCAGATGGATCAACTTGCATATCACCATTATCTTTAGAATCAATAGGTTCAGAATCAATAGGACCAATAGGGTCAGAATCTTCTCTAAATTTAATACAATAAGAATATAATTTATTTATGATAAGATCATTTACAAAAACCCAATAATGTTGTATCTGATAGTGGAGATCGAGGCGATATTTTTTTTCTATTAGGTTTTCTTGTGGTTCTGGAAGTGCTTCGTCCTCTTGCGATTCAAGAAATGACAGTGGTTTTTTAGGGGTTTCTAATTTTAATGAAGGTGGCGGGTCAAATGATGACATAATATTTAATATATTGAAATATTCCAATAAATTATACATAAACCCGTTATACATTAAATCAAAATTCATATCTTTGGGTAAATGGACCTTCAAAATAAAATACAATTCGTTTTCATCAAATATGCGATACTCTAAAATTCTATTTAAAAATTCTACGTCAAACTCTGAAACAGAATTATCACCTATATTAATATCTTTACTATATAAGTCATACTTAGACTTTCGGGAAAAAATCATAAATCCACTTATTAATAAAATGTGCTTAAAATCATTTTCAGATGATTCATTTTCATTCAATAATGTTAAAGGATGTTGATTGTTTATTTTGATTTGAATATTTATTAGACTAACTAGATTTGCGTTAAACAAATATTTTGACACATAATATACAATCCAGTTATATATTTCATTGAACAATTCAGGATCTTGATCTTCTGGTAAAAATCTATTCAGTATACTAAATAGACTATCTGGACTGTCTTTTTTGGAAGTTAAAACCTTCTGTAAAAAAGGGATGAGATTTGGACCATATTCTCCATAATTATTTTTATCAGAACCTCTCATAAATTCACATATTTTTAACAAAGTTTTTAAGGGATCTTTTTCTTCTATTGATTGCATGTCACTTAAAAAAGCAATAAATCTTTCTTCACTCGGATTAAAATATACTTCTTGTTCAAAAGGTTCATCTAATACCATAACACCAGCTTTTTCTTGATGATTACTTGCGTAAAATAATTCTAACGCAGTTCTGATGGTTCCAACAGAATCGTCGCAACTAGCTAATGGATTATTAATACATTCATTAAGAATGTGTATAATATTTGAATTGTTAAAAATAAATTGTTCGACTGTTTTGGGGTCGAGGTTTGTACTTTTACTGGCTATAAAATGCTGAAAGTTTATTAACCCATAATCCTTTTCTTCAGAAAGCACTCTTTTGGAAAATATATTTTCCAAATATGCTCTTGTCATCTTTTGTAGATCTGGTTCTTTTGTTTCTTCTGCCATTAATCTATAATATATTATAATAACCTATTATTTTTATTATAATATCATCTTAAATTAATTAAAAATCTTTATTCTATATTTTTATTCTATATTTTTATTCTAAGCGATTTTAATTGCCACCTCATTGTCTTTGTAATATCCCGTATCGACTAAAGCCTGTGTATAATCCGCTCCACCCCAATTCGGATCCATCGCATTGTCACTATAAAGCATATTCGCTTCCGAACTTTTAATTGCGTCTAAAGGCGTCGTGCTTCCTACATAATAAGACGATTGGTCATATCCAGGGTAGCCATTTTCATTATACGGACCATCATTGCGCGCAGCATCTACCAAGGGAGTAAATTTCATAGGCAAAGGAACCGGTGTGGTTGGAGGCAAGCCGCCCTGTAACTCAGAAACACTGGGTCGCACTTTTAGAACACGGTTACCCTGAATATCATAAGAATTCTGAACATAAAGCACTGGACAACGAATGCCAGCTCCGCGTTGCCATTCCAAGAACTCGGTATATTCTTCTAAATTATTAAACATGATAGGATTGACTCCAGGGACTTCTGCTATTTCCGAATTGTATAAATAATATTTTGGTCCTTTTTGGATCAGAACATTCGGGCAGCGGAGCTCCCCGTCCATAGTTGTTAGTCCTTCAAGCATATAAGATTTATCGGTTTGAGAATATTGCGTATAAAAATATAATCCCGCTAAAAACATAACAATTATTATTGTAATCTTTAGTGAATTTGGCGACATATATATACTACATTAGGATAATAAATCTACATTTCATAAGCGACAAATCTTAGAAGTAGAACAAAATATTTTAAAAGTTTAATTTATATACTTAATATACAAATGCAAATATTAAGTATACCTAACAAAGGGCGTTTACATAAATCCAAAAAGATTGATGATCTAATAAAACAAAAAAAGCACGTGTTTATTCTGATTTATATGGACGGATGTGGACCTTGTAATGCGACAAGACCAGAATGGTCAAAAATGACCCATACATTAAAAAGCCAGTATTCGAATAACAAAGATATAGTAATCATCGATTTAAACAAAGATTTACTGCCTCAAGTAAAAGGAGTTGGGTCTGTGGAAGGATTTCCAACGATGAAATATATAACTGATCAGGGAGATACTGTGGAAAGTTACGAAGCCAGTTCGGTAAAAAATAAAGACAGATCTGCGGATTCTTTTATAAACTGGGTCGAATCGAAGGTCTTGAAAGGCAAGATTGTATCCTTATCTGGACCAGAACATGTGTATAAAAGACTAAGTCGGAAACAAGGACAAGAAAACAAGAGCAAGAAAACAAGGGCAAGAAAGGGAAAATCTAAGAGAAGCAAAAAACCTAGGACTCGAAAAGCAAAGCGTTAACAAGCAAAATTCTCCTTAGAATATCCTATTATTGCGCAGGCAATTCGCTTCCCGGCATGACCAGTCGTCAAGCTATCTGGATAACCGCCTTCTCCGCAATCATCTGGATCCGCATGAATGATTAATCCGCGACCCAATATGTTCGCCTTGGTTCCGCGTAATCGAATGACATCGTCGTAAAAAGAATAATGAGCGCATCCTTTAGAATCCGTTTTTAAATTACCTAAATCGCCCACGTGTCTCTCTTTTTTCCCTGGACAACCGTGTTTTTTGCCATATGGATTAAAATGCGCGCACATACTTTCACACTTGTCTGTCAGGTCGCCTGACTCGTGAACATGGAAACCGTGATTAAAATTCTTATTTAACCCGGACAAGTTAACCTCAATTTCAACTAGCCCAGAATCTTGTTCTTCGGTAAATTTTACCGTGCCTTTAACAGTAGGTCCATCAAAAACCGCGATAGCTATAATAGGTTTTAATTTGCTCATTGTAATATAATAATATAAATCTTTAATTACTTTTAAACAAATAACATAAAATAAAAAAATAAGGATAACGATAATAAGTTTGTTCATTATAATGTCTTTATAATATAATAACTTAAATATATTGTATAAAGTATAATATATTCTATTTTAGGGTATTTGTTAGTTTACATTTAATTATTATAACCAAGGAATAAATATAGAATAAAATTGAATTAAATATTATACTTTAAAATAAAGTATAATATAATCTTTAAAAATGGAACATACTTTTAAGTTATTCGAATTCAATATTTACAATGATAAAAATACCGATCTGTCTTCTGATGGATCAGATGATAATGATACAGGCATTGGAAAACACATTAACAGAGACAAAGCAACATTTGCGATTCAAATGTTCGGCATCAACGAAGAAGGACAAAAAGCATCGATCACAGTAGAAGAATATCAACCCTTCTTCTATGTCAAAGTCCCCAATGAGTGGGGTCAAAAAATGAAAGTCACATTTCAGGAGCATTTAAAGGCAAAAGTAGGTAAATATTATGAAAATTCCATTACGGAATGTAAGCTTATCGAGAGAAGAAAGCTATATGAGTTTGATGCCGGCAAACTACATCGCTTCATCCAGATTAAATTCGCCAATGTTCCCGCCTACAATAAAGTGAAAAATTTCTGGTATCGAGATGTAACGGACGAACTAGGACAGAATGAAAGACGCCTTATTAAAAACGGATATTTCTTCAAGGACTGCTTTATTGAGCTATATGAAGCGAATATCCCTCCCTTACTGCGATTCTTTCATTTGCGCGAGATCAGTCCATCTGGCTGGGTAGCACTGCCTTATAAAAAGACGAAAGAGCTAGTTGGCGCAAATAAAAAGACCAGCTGCGATTTCGAGTTTCAAATCAATTACAAGAATGTGATTCCGCTGAATGACAAGGAGACTCGTGTTCCTTATAAGATAATGAGTTTTGATATTGAGGCTAGTAGCAGTCACGGCGATTTCCCAGTTCCAGTCAAATCATATAAGAAGTTGGCGACCAACATTGTCGATGTATTCACAAAGGCTTTAGCCGAGCCTTGGGCAAAGAAATCCGATGCCGATTTGACACCAGAAAAATGCCAAGATATGCTAAGAGCAATAATCAGCACGGCTTTTGGACAAGAAGACTCGATCCCTGTCCCTAATGTAGACCTGGTATATCCGAAAGTGAGCATATCTGCGGAGGATATAGAAGTGAGGACCGAGGCATGGCTGAAAACGAAAGTGCGAGATCGTGAGATAAATAGCAGCGAAGAGCATTTAATTGAGACCATGTTTGAGAACGCGAATAAAGCGCTACAGGTCGTCAAAGAAAAAGAAGAGGAAGATGATGATGAGGCATCCGATTCAGATTCAGAGCCGGTTGAAGAAGAACCAGCAAACTATTTCAAGGTCGGATCCGGTTTCAAAGCAGAGAGCTATAAAAACAAGCAATCCACTATTGTAGATATAATGTGCGACAAGAAATTCGACAGAGAGGGAAAAATCAATGAGCTAATCGTGTCATTGCGCAATCATTTTCCGGCACTAGAGGGCGACAAGATAACATTTATTGGTTCCACTTTTGTTCGATACGGTGAAAAAGATCCTTACTTGAATCACTGTGTAGTTCTCAATACGTGCGACTCTTTAGAAAGAACGGTTCCCAATTCGGCTACCGAAACCTACGCTTCGGAAGAAGAAGTTTTATTGGCATGGACTAACCTAGTTCAAAGGGAAAATCCGGATATTGTCATTGGTTACAACATATTTAGCTTTGATTATGAGTTCATGTTTAGAAGAGCTCAGGAGCTTAATTGCGTCGATGAATTTCTGAAGCTTTCTAGAAACAATGATGAACTGTGCGCAACTCTCGATTACAAAACAGGAAAAATAGAGATTGATAAAAGTAGCACTACATTCGCGTCAGGAACATATGAATTATCTATCATTAAAATGAATGGACGGCTTCAAGTGGATATGCTCAATTGGTTTCGACGCACGGAAAATTTGACCTCTTACAAGCTGGACTATGTTGGTGGCCATTTTATCGGGGATTATATAAAAGGTCAAGAGCAGTTAACAAAGGCAGAAGAACTTAGCACCCGGTTCAAAACTAATAATATGACTGGCTTACAAGTAGACAGTTTTATTCATTTCGAAGAAATCAACCACTCAAGCGATTATTACAAAGGTGGCGATAAGTTTCGCGTCACCAAAATAAATAAAGAGGAAAAATGGTTTGAAATCGAAGGACATGAGAACCCGCAAGCAAAGGCAGTCAAATGGGGTCTAGCGAAGGATGATGTGACTCCTAAAGATATTTTCAGAATGACGAATGAAGGTCCTACCGCAAGAGCAGTTATCGCAAAATACTGTATTCAGGATTGTAACCTAGTCCAGCACTTGTTTTCCAAAGTGGATGTCCTAACGGATCTAGTGGAAATGGCCAAATTATGTAGTGTTCCCATGAGTTTCCTAATTTATCGAGGTCAAGGTATTAAACTAACAAGCTATGTTGCTAAAAAATGTAAGGAAAAAGGGGTTCTGATGCCGGTTATTGACAAAGGATCGAAAGACGACGGTTACGAAGGTGCCATTGTTTTGGAGCCAAAATGCGGTCTCTATCTAGACAGTCCAGTTCCAGTTGGCGATTTTGCGTCGCTATATCCGTCTTCCATGTTATCGGAGAATTTGTGCCCTAGCAGCAAAGTGTGGACTAAAATATATGATTTAGCAAACAATTTGATTGCGGAAACAGGACAAAAGATGGAGTCTGGTCAATTTGTTTACGATAACTTGCCTGGATACGAATATGTGGACATCACATTCGACACCTATCGATATGTCAGAAAGAGTCCAAAGGCAAAAGCAGAAAAGATAAAGTCAGGATACAAAGTATGTCGATTTGCGCAACCATTTAAAAACGGAGTTGTAGAAGAGAAAGCAATCATGCCTTCTATTTTACAAGAGCTTTTGAAGGCCAGAAAAGACACTAGAAAACAGATACCTCTGACACAGGATGATTTCATGAAGAATGTGCTAGATAAAAGACAGCTAGCTTACAAAGTCACAGCGAATTCACTTTACGGTCAGCTTGGAGCAAAAACTAGCACCTTTTACGAACCGGATATTGCGGCATCTACTACGGCTACGGGACGATTACTTCTGACTTATGCGAAACGCGTTGTCGAAGAATGTTATGAAGATGTGAATTTGGATACAAAATATGGTCTGGTAAATACAAAAGCAGAGTATGTTTATGGAGATAGTGTCGCTAATTATACCCCAGTGTATATATCCACCTTTGAGAAAGCTGGAGGGAAAGAAAAATTAACTCGAATAGTAGATATTCTCACAATTGAACAACTAGCAGAAAAATATGGGCAAAATCTATGGATCAAATGCGTGGAACCCGGAAAACAAGAAAAAGAATTCTGTGAATTGGAAGGAGTAGAAACTTGGACAGAAAAAGGATGGACTAAGCTTTATCGAGTAATAAGACATCAGCTTGCTGCTCATAAAAAGATGGTAAGAATTCTAACGCATACCGGATGCGTTGATGTTACAGATGACCATTCTTTAATAACCAAGGAAGGACAAGAAATTTCACCAAAGGATATTCATATTGGTTTAGAGCTTTTGCATCATATATTACGAGAGAAAGCAGAGTCAAACTTTTATACAGATGAAGATATCGTGCATTTTGATGATACATTAGATGCCGCATCAAGGTATCGCGTTCCCATCGCAGCAAGCGCCACTGAGTATGGAGTAAATTTACTTTTCGATAATATGTTAGATGCCGCAATACATACCAACTATTTAAATCATCATAATCTCCCATTTAGCCTCACAAGTTGTCCTAACTTAAGTATTATCGTACACCAAATAAATACAAAACAGTATAATAAATATAATCCTAATTCTATAAAAAGTATGGAAGAAATCCCATATGAAGGCTATGTATATGATCTAACAACAGATAATCATCATTTTGCTGCTGGTGTAGGAAACATGATTGTTCATAACACAGACTCAGTATTCTTCAAGTTCAACCTCTTAAACAAAGAAACCGGCGAGCCTATTTTAGGCCATAAAGCGCTAGAACTGTCGATCGAAATCGCACAGACCGCATGTCACACCGTGTCAAAATTTCTGAAGCAACCACATGATTTCGAATATGAGAAGACATTTATGCCCTTTTGCTTATTATCGAAGAAGCGATATGTCGGCATCTTATATGAGACCGATCCGAACAAAGGAAAGCGAAAAGAGATGGGAATTGTTCTTAAACGGCGAGATAATGCGCCAATAGTGAAAGACGTTTACGGAGGCGTGATCGACATCTTGATGAAAGAATGTAATGTTTACAAAGCAATTGAATATGTGAACCGATGTTTACAGGAAATGGTAGACGGGCATGTCGCAATGGACAAATTAATCATTACAAAGTCTTTGCGGTCATTCTACAAAAATCCGCAGCAGATTGCTCACAAAGTGTTGGCAGATAGAATCGCTGCCAGAGAGCCAGGAAACAAACCGACATCAGGTGATCGAATACCGTTTGCTTATATAGTTCAACCCAACAAGAAGGCGCTACAGGGGGAGAAAATAGAGACACCAACTTATATAAAAGAGAAAGGATTACATCTGGATTATTCCTTTTATATTACCAATCAAATTATGAAACCGTTACTTCAGCTGTTTGGTCTGGTATTGGAAGACATTTGGCGTATGCAAAATAAAAGCACCAAGATATCGAAGTTTAGACGGGAGATAGCGGAACTAAGACTGGAACAACATGATAATAAAAAGTTTGAAGACAAGTTGGCGAAGATGAAGGATAAAGAGGTGAAGACTTTGATATTCGATAAGTATTTGAGAGAAACGAACAATGCGAAAGAAGGAAATCAAACTGTTGCCAAATTCTTCATTCAAAAGAAATAGACAAACCATTAGACAAAAGAATAAAAATAAGAAATTATTGTTAACAATAAATTAACAATAATTATACAATAATATAAAAATCTTTTTTTTAATTTAGTAAGAATTACTAGAAACTGATTTATTTGATTTTGACGAAACCTTTGTAAAATACCCCAAAAGATTAGTGATATGTTTATGCATTCGTTTGACTTGATCATAAACATAGGCATGATTTGATCCATCCTCATATATTACATTTCCGGTATAGTCTTCGTCGTCATAGTCTTCATCATCTTCTTCTTCTTCATCTTCTTCTTCTTCATCCTCATAGTCTTCATCATTTTCATCATCTTCCTCTTCATCATCTTCCTCTTCATCATCTTCCTCGTCAGCAAAAGAACTCAAATTATTTAATTTATCAATTTGTTCATCGAGGTGGTCTTCTAGGGTTCCTTCTTTTCCAAAGGTTCTCACATATAAATTATTATAGGTATCCAACCCCTCATCCTGTAGCTTACACATGATCGCATTTATACTTCTCTTGTGTAAAATCGCCATTTCAGGAACAGACAATTTAAGCAAGTCATATTCTCTTTCTAATCTCAAACATTCATTGATATTCCATTTGTAACCATGTCTCCATGCGTTAATATCAACATTATTGATTTCTTCCATAGTCGCGATAGTAGTCATATTCTAATATATTATATAATAATATCTCTATATTGTTTTAAATATATTATTATTTTTTATTTAAGTTTGATTATTTATAACCCGCATTATGGTGTCATAATATAATTGACTTTCCGGAGTAAGATTAGAAGGTCTAGAATTTGGACTTAATAATCCAGTTATAAAGGTTGTCAAAAAATTATTTTCTGATACTTCGTTGCCAGATAAATCAAGAGTATCATCAAGAGTAGCGGCAGCAACAGCAGCAGCAGTAGCAGGAGGAGATCGAATGTCATGTCTACAAACCGGGCACCTAACATTATTTTGAAACCACTGATTGAACTGACCCGGAAAAAATATGTGACCGCAATGATTTAACTGTCTAACATTATCTTCTGGAGAAAATGGTTCTAAAGAAATAGCACAACTCGCGCTGTTAGGTGTCTGAATATCTTCAAACCTAACAAGTCTAGATGCGCTATTTATTTGTTGCGATGTTGGTCTAACAGGCACTGATGTATTTAAAAATGTAGTAAGAAACTCCGTAACTTGTGGATTGCTCTCATGATTCGACATATTTGAAGTATTATTAGTTATCACATCGCTCATAAAGTCGGTTATATAAGTCGATCGTTCAATTGGATTCGCATAATCGTAATAAACATGTGTTCTGGGAGCACTCGAATTTGTTTGCCTGTTTTGTCTGTTGTGACGATTAAATCTGTTAGTTCTATTTGAATTTGAATTTAGGTTTGAATTTGAATTTAGATTCTGATTCATATTCATATTATACATATTATTTCCTAATAAAGTATTTATATTATTTCTAATATCATCCAATGTGTCAAATAATCGTGTAATATGCGAATTAGTCTGATTATATTGAGCAATACACATGGAAATTAACCGTTGTCTTTCCTGAGGATTCAAATTCAAATCTGACATTATTGTTATAAATATATTATAATAAATGTGTTTAAATATATTATTTTATATTAATTATAACAACTATAATAATGAATTTTGATAAATATAGTAATAAAGGATTGTCTGGATTAGCTAATTTGGGCAATACCTGTTTTTTAAATTCATGTATGCAGGTCATTTCGCACACATATGAATTAAATCATTTCTTAGAATTAGAAACATATAAAAGACGATTAAAGAATCAATATGATTCGGCACTTCTTATCGAGTGGGATGAATTGCGTAAGATTTTGTGGCAAGAAAATTGTATAGTTTCTCCTGTTAAATTTGTCAAAACGGTTCAGAAGCTTGCTAAAATAAAAGACAATGATTTATTTACAGGTTATCAACAAAATGATTTACCAGAATTTCTAATATTTGTCATTGATTGTTTTCACAATGCGCTCTCGAGAGAAGTAAACATGAATATTCAAGGCACTCCAGAAAATGATCGAGATAAAACAGCACTATTGTGTTTTGAAAAAATAAAACAAATGTATTCCAAAGATTACTCTGAAATATGGAATATATTTTATGGTATCCAAGTTTCTCAGCTTGTATCAGTTGAAACTAACAAAGTCATGAGTATGACACCAGAACCATTTTTTATTATTAATTTACCTATTCCAAATTCTCAAACCAATAAATCGCCATCTTTATCTGATTGTTTTGACTTATATGTAGAAGGTGAAATCTTGGATGGAGACAATTGTGTTTTAAATGAGGCTACTGGCATAAAAGAAGCAGCTCGAAAAAACCTAACTTTCTGGAGTTTGCCAACAATATTAGTTATTGATATTAAGAGATATAATGTTTCTAATCGAAAAAATCAAATATTAGTAGATTTCCCTTTAACGGATTTAAATTTGTCGAAATATGTCATTGGATACAATAAAGAAACCTATATTTACGATCTTTATGGGGTCTGTAATCATGGAGGGTCTGTCCAAGGCGGGCACTATACATCTTATGTTAAAAATGCTAACGATAAATGGTATCATTATAATGACACTTCTGTGACAGAAGTGCCGGAACAAATTCATAAGCAACAAATTGTTTCACCCAAAGCGTATTGTTTTTTCTATAGAAAAAGAGCAATAAAATAAATATTTGATTTATATATAATATAATGACAGAAATAACCAAAACAACCGAAACAACTGAAACAACTGATACCGATACTAATACAAGTAGTTCTTCTGTAGATACCGGTTTAGGAACTGTGGCGACAGATATGTATAGTTTTATAAATAGTTTATTATCTAATCCAAGTGTTATAATTATTTTAGTGGTAGTTATATTAATTTATGTAATGTTATTCATGTATTTAGGAGAAAGCGGATCTACATCTAGCACATTTTCTCCGTTGGCTAGTTCTACTTCAGACACAGGATCTAGTTCCAGCTCAAAAACCATAGGTATAATGGTAGCCGCTATTTTTATTATTTTAGTTATAATTAATGGATTACAATACTTTTTTGGAGTGGATATAGTTGCGTCTCTTAAAAATGTTTTAACTGGAAAGCCAGAGGTCGATATTACGGTAGATACCTCTCGCAAAGATGCGGCGAAAGCAGTTGTGCCTGAAATATTATTAAAGCCTCAGGTA
>Ga0114966_10003317_pt1 | contig 14187 bp, 7 predicted proteins | sample M_130207_XF_Meta_FD_87029 | JGI IMG/M metagenome (GOLD analysis project Ga0114966, IMG submission 87029) | Freshwater microbial communities from Lake Montjoie, Canada to study carbon cycling - M_130207_XF_MetaG | ecosystem: Environmental > Aquatic > Freshwater > Lake | place: Lake Montjoie... | reverse complement strand
CTTATCTTGATAGGGACATCACATTACGGGTTGAAGCTTTTTAATACGATTACAGGTTCCTATAATGATATCCCTATTTATAATCCCGACCAGACAAGTATTTTCGTAAGAGATATTTTAAAATATTCAGAAGATGAGTATTGGCTCGCAACAGAAAGCGGCATATTTATTTGGAACTACAAGACCGGCCAATACACCATTCTTAAAAAAGACTATAGCAACCCTTATGCCATCTCAGATAATTCAGTGTACGCGTTATTAAAGGATAAAGAAAATTCTGTTTGGGCAGGCACTTTTTTTGGTGGCCTTAATTATTATTCAGAGCAAAATAATATATTCTCGAATTATTTTCCTATGAAAGGCCTTAACTCTATCAGCGGTAATGTGGTCCGAAATATATGCCAAGATAAATATGGCAATTTGTGGATTGGCACTGAAGATGCAGGCCTTAATAAATTCATTCCAAAAAAGGGGAAATTTGAAAACTTTTTGCCAACTGGATCTCAATCAAGCATTGCATATTACAATATTAATGGGTTAGCCGTGGTTGATGATGAATTATGGATCGGCTTTTTTGAACATGGGCTTGATGTAATGAACATCAAGACGGGAAAAGTGGTGAGGCATTATAATGCCGGTCTGGACGAAAATTCATTTAAAAGTGATTATATTACAACTATTTATAAAACACGTTCCGGTGAGATCCTGATTGGTACTTATTTAGGCTTGTATCAGTATAACAGGAAAAATAATAATTTTGATATTATCAAACAGGTATCGGCTGATGCTTATATTTATACAATCTGTGAAGACCACGAGGGAACGCTCTGGGTAGGCACAATGGGGGATGGTATTTACTATTTTAATCCCATAACAAAGGACATGGGAAACCTAGATATCAAAATATTTGGGAAGGAAAAACGTATCCGGAATAATGTGATTGCTATTTTTGAAGACAGCAATAACACTTTATGGTTTTCAACAGAAGGTAGCGGGGTGACTGCCTACTTTCCTTCAACAAAAACCTATAAAAATTACACCACGCAAGATGGCTTGCCTACGAACCTGGTCTTTAAATTACTGGAAGACCAGCAAAAAAAAATATGGATGAGTACCTCCAAGGGATTAGCCTGCTTTAACCCAACTACAAAACATTTTCAAATATATAACCAGCCCAATGGGATTTTTAACAGTCAATTCAATTATAATTCGGGTTATAAAGATAAGGATGGCATTATATATTTCGGAAGTTTAAGTGGAATGACTAGTTTCAACCCAGCCAATTTTAGAGAAGAAAAGTTTACGCCCGATCTTTATATTAACTCGATACAAGTGAATAATGCGGAACTAACAATCGATTCAAATAAAAGTCCTTTAAAAAAATCTATTATTTACACTGATAAAATCACGCTTAGCCACAAACAATCATCTATCAGCATAGCCTTTTCCTTACTGAGTTTTATAGCACCAGAAATGAATCAGTATGAATATAAAATGGAAGGCTTCGATGCCAGTTGGACCTCTCTAAAATCGAATCGTAGGATTTATTATACCAATTTACCTACAGGTAACTATGTTTTTCGGATCAAGGCACTTGATAGTAAAGGTATAACCGTAATAAAAGAAAAGAAACTGGTTATTGAGATTTTGCCTCCATGGTGGGAAAGCAAGATTGCTTATGGGTTATACATTTTGTTGTTGATAGGAATTATTTCTTTTGTGATTCTTTTTTATCATAATAGACAGAATTATAAAAATAAGATTAAAATTTACCAATATCAAAATGCAAAAGAAAAAGAATTACATGAAACCAAAATCAATTTCTTTACTAATCTAGCACACGAGATCCGTACTCCCCTTACACTGATCATTGGGCCGTTGGAAAAAGTAAAGGAATTAACTGCAAATATGCCAAATCTTACATCAAGTTTGAATTTTATGGAGAAAAATACAAACCGGCTATTGAGTCTCACCAATCAATTACTTGATTTCAGAAAACTGGAGACCCATGATATTAAACTAAGTATATCGCATGTCAATATCAACCAAATACTTTCTGATATTTTCTCCAACTTTAAATCAATTGCAGAACAGAGGCAGCTCTCTTTTGAATTAAAATTGCCAAAAGAAAATATAATGATGGATATTGATGAAGAAATCTTGGTTAAAATTTTGAATAATATGTTAAGTAATGCAACCAAGTATGCAACCAACATTATCTCCGTTAAGCTCGGTAATGCTGAAGTGAAAGAGAATGCCTTTATAATCGAAGTAACTAATGACGGCCACAAAATTCCGTTCGAAATGCGAGATCAAATATTTAAGCCATTCTTTCGTATGAATAAAACATCAAGGCTGAATGGAACAGGTATCGGGCTGAGCATTTCACGTTCCCTTGCAGAAATCAATGGTGGCCTTTTGTATTTAAAAGAACAACCTAGTTATCTTAATACTTTTGTATTGATCATACCGAACGCTAAAATTGAAATTATATAACTAAATTCATTCTATGAAACCAGTTATTTTAATTGTGGATGACCATCCCGACATCCTCGAATTTCTGAAAGAAGTATTGGAGGATGAATACATTTTACTGACCGCTTCAAATGGGCAGATTGCCCTAGATATTCTTAAGAGAGAAATTATAAATATTATTGTAAGTGATGTAATGATGCCCATAATGGATGGTTTCGAACTGTGTAAAGAAATAAAAAAAGACTATGAATTGTGTCATATCCCAGTTATCTTGTTAACAGCCAAAAACACTATACAATCAAAAATAGATGGGATCGAATTTGGAGCAGATGCCTATATAGAAAAACCTTTTTTTCCTAAACACCTAAAAGCCCAAATTGCAAATTTGATAAATAGCAGGTTTAAAATAAAGGAATTCTTTTCTAATTCCCCACTCATACACATCAAGAGTCTGACTTACACTAAAATAGATGATGTATTCATGGAAAGCCTAAACAACTATATCACTGAAAATTTAGACAATTTTGACCTAGACGTTAATCATTTGGCAAATGCATCTTTTATGAGCAGGCCTACCCTTTATAGAAAGATCAAATCACTCACTGATCTTACACCAAAGCAGCTAATCAATATTACAAGATTAAAAAAGTCTGCGCAATTATTACTAGAAGGTAAGAAGATTTCTGAAATTTCAACGAATCTAGGTTTCGGTTCGCAAAGTTATTTCACGCAAAGCTTTTTTAAACAATTCAACATGACCCCAACTGATTTTATCAAATCCAAAAAAAACGAAAAGTAAGGGATTAGATACTGAAACGTTATGGAAGAATTACTTACAGATTGTAAACATCTAATGGACATCTACCACAGAAACCAACGGGTTGATTCGTATATTTAATTCGCCATTGGGGGAAAAAATTCGTAATGCAAATTTTAATTTTAAAGCAACAGATCTTTCTGATAATTCAGTCCCCCGAATTGAGATGATTTCTACAAATAATGAGACAGTTTATATTTTAGGGGGGGATGTTTTTACACTATATTTAAGAAACAGCTTTATATAGTTTTTATTGTTTAACAAATTTTGGAATCTAAAGCTTTATTAAGGTGTTTTTATAGTCCAACTATGCTAAGAAGTATTAACATTCATGATATTGCTAGATCGCTAAAAATTTCTACTTCCACCGTTTCAAGAGCATTGAACGAAAGTTCCCGTATTAGCGCTAAAACAATTACACTCGTAAAGAAAAAAGCAAAAGCGTTGGAAAAATCAATAATAGATTTTTTTTTACACTTTCTGGGGTGTGCAAAAAGCGACAATGAATTAACTAAAATAATTATTACTCATAGTTTTTATGATCACTCTATCAATTAATTTGTTGAATCTATGAAGTACAGAATATTACATGTATCTAGTTATTGTAAATGCTTATACAGGTTTATTCTTTTTGCATTGCTACCGATATGCTTTTCTGAATGTAAATCAGATATTTCAGGTTGGAAATCAATTCAAATGGAGAATGATTTGATTAGCTTACAGGTAGTTCCTGCGATAGGAGGCAGGGTACTTCAGTACAAGCTTGGAGATTATGAGTTCTTTTATGTAAATAAAAATTTGTATAAAAAGTCACCTCCTTTAAGTGGTCTTGGTGAGGGTAATGCATGGCTTAATTATGGTGGCGACAAACTCTGGCTTGCCCCTCAGGGTTGGGACAATGACCAGCAATGGCCAGGCCCGCCGGATTCAACTCTCGATGGTCAGTCCTATGCATTGGAAATTATTAATCCTAATATAATTCGACTTACCAGCAAGGAAGACCATCGCAGTGGCGTTCAGTTGTCAAGAACCATCAAGCTATTTGATGGGACTACGCGTGTCAGTATTGACGCAACAATGAAGAACATCGATACGAAACCACGCCGGTGGGGTATCTGGGACCACACCCAATTCAACGCTAGCAACAGGCACGGAGAAGGGTACAATCAGCATTTCTGGGCCTATTGTCCGCTTAACAAAAACAGTATTTTCCCTAACGGATATGAGGTACTGCATGGTCTTACGAATAATATTTCTTACAAGCCGGATTATAATAGCAGCATGATGAAAGTTCAGTATAAGCATAATGTTGGAAAAATAGGGATTGACTGTTCCGCTGGTTGGATAGCCACCATCAATGCAGAAGATGGTTATGTTTTTGTACACAGGTTTGAATATGAACAATACAAGCCTTATCCGGATAATTCATCCGTAACCATTTGGATGAATGGCCTGGGGAAAATTAATGCCTGGGGAAAAATTATTCAAATGCCTGAGCATCCCAAAGACAATCCATTTGTATTGGAGAGTGAGATTATCAGCCCTTATGCTACCATTAAACCGGGTCAGGAATATAGCTTTCATTATGACTGGTATAGTGCGAGAATAGACCAAGGCCTGGGTATTATAGATTGTAATAGCTTTGGAGTAATCTGCGAACCTTTAGCTGTGGGGATAAAAGGCGCAACGCTGAATATCACGGGTAAATTTGGCTTCTTTTATGATGGAACGATTAGCATATCTGCCAAATACAAGGATGGAAGTCCGGAAAAAGTTCTTACCTCGCCCATTGAAATTTCACCTCTTGAGCGTCTGAATCTGAATTTAAAAATTGAAGGTCTGACTAACCTTTCAGCTATTGAAACAGTTTCAATAGCCCTATTTGATAAGAAAAAAAAAGTAATCGGAGACTTTACATCGACTGAACTTACGAAGGATTAATGACAGGAGTTATGAATATTGAAGTTGAAATTTATTTGTATTTATCATGAGTTTCCGAAACTTAAAAAAGAGTAAATTGAAAGATTTCAAGATATTTAGATGAAGTGCTAATAAATGGTTGGAAATTAGAACCTACTTTAGGATTTAAATCTACAATAAATTGATTGACAAATATTTGGCTGACTCACAAAACAATTCGGGGCTCTGAAGAATACTCATTGCGACTTTACCCATAGGGTATTTAGAAATATTATTTTGTAATTTTTAAAAAAATAAAATGAAAAGAAAAATGTCTTCGACAATCAAAAGAGGGGTAATATATTTCTCTCTCTTCTTCATTCAACTTATTGCTTTCTGCTCTGTAGGGGTGTTCGGACAAAATGCCAATGTTCCGGTAAAACTTAAACTTTCCGCGGATAAAAAAGGAGTAAGTGAGTTTTATTGGCAGGGCATATTTGGCGACAGAAATCTTATTGATAAAGATAAAAAAATTGGAGGGTTAGCGCTAAAGTACAGAGACAAGACTATTAACTTAAATGATTATGTACCTGAAATCATCCTATCTGAGACCCAAAATATAAAAGTACTTTTCCGTTTGCCGGATAATTTAATCCTAACTGAACAGTTTGAATACAAGGATGGGAAATTGTCATGGAACATAGATTTGACAAATAAAGATAACAAGGAATTGATAATTCAGGATTTGTCTTTTTCGCTTCCTCTTGCCTCAGTTGATGAAAAATCAGGATTAAAGGCTATCGAGAATCTCTCCCCACACAGATCGATAACAGGCAATTCGTCATTTTGTTATTGGATCCCTTTTAGCGGTGAAGGAAAGGTTTTATTGATGGCCATGCAGGAAGGTACTTCATTGGAATATTTTACAAAAAACTACGAAACATTCTATATTCATTCCTCCACCTCAGTAGACAGGGTTAATGACACCTGGCGATTACCAAGTACCACAGGGAAAATTTCTTCCGGGAAAACCAAAAAGTATGGTTTTAAGTTTCAGGTTGAAGCTGATGTTGATGAAGTAAGGGAAAAAATTTTCCAGGAAGGTGGTTTGGATGTGAGAGCCGTTCCGGGCATGACTATACCAAATAATCTCAATGCCACTTGTTCTTTCAGATGCCTAGAAGAAATAAAGGAAATTACAGCCGAACACAAAAATGAAACAAGAATTAAAAAATTGGCTGACAAGGTCGGCAATTACCATATTTATGAGTTTTCATTTACAAAATTAGGAGAGAATTTAATTACTGTCAAATATGGTAAAGGGAAACTTGCCTACCTTGATTTTTTTATTACCGAACCATTGGAAACCTTGATTAAAAAAAGATCAAACTTCATAACTGAAAAACAGCAAATCAGAGACACCACTAAATGGTATGACGGATTATACAGCATTTGGAATATGGGAAAATCAATTTGCCTTTCACCCGATAACAGAGACGGATTAGATGCTTTTATTGTGGGCGGTTCAGATGACCCTTCAAATAGCAAACCAATATACATAAGTGAAAAGAATGTTGTATATCCCGATCTAAAAGAAATTGCAGCATTAGAGTATTATGAAAAGAAATTTGTTTGGGGTGGCTTGCAGCGTACTGACAAAGAATACCCATATCCCTACGGAATTTATGGTAGTGAAAACTGGTATGAAAACCGGTCAGGGCGACCTTTTTGGTCAGATACAATTGTTGGTTACAATTCCGGCGGTTGGGGTAAAGAAAGAATGTGGCGAACTTTTGATTATGTGACTCACCTAGGTACCTATTTCAATTTATACTTGATTGCCCGGGATAATCCTGAAATGGTAAATTATTTAAACGCCTCAGGCTATCTGGAAAGAGCCTATAGAACCGCAATGGCCTATTTTGAAATACCCTATAATATCAAAATGGGTGAAAAATGGTCTTTCCATGGTTGGTGCGACTGGGCCTACAAACAGGGAAATTTTCACGAAAAATATATCATTCCATTAATAAGCGAACTTGAAAAGCATGGGGAGGTAGAAAAAGCGGATAAGTTGCGCAGAGAATGGGAAAAGAAAGTAAAATATATGATATATGACGATGAATGGCCCTTTGGTTCAGAAATGTATGTTGATCGTACTGCATTTGAATCGTCCTACTACGTTGCGGAATATGCCAAAGAAAACCAAATGATGCCCGATGAGCAGTTGTGGTATGATAAAAATAAGCAAGTATGGTATTCACATCCTGTCATATCAGATTCTGCTACCAATACTTTTATGAAAAAACAACTACTGGGAAACTTAGCTCTTCGAAATTATATCGAACCCGGTTATAATATTCTTGGTTCAGCATATACCATGTGGTATTATATGGATTATATGTCTCAAATGGGTGGAGCAGCAATTTTGGACTATGCCGTTAAGTTTAGCAATGATCCTGCAAAATTTATCAATATTGGTTATAATTCAATGTTAAGTGCCTACGCTTTAATGAACACCGGTGAAAATGGCAATGGATATTGGTACCCTAATAAAGAGAATGATGGTGCTGCTGGCTGGATATTTACTGGATGGCAGCATGATAATTGGAATAAACGCAGAGGTCCTAAAGATATTTGTGGTGAAGTTGACCACGGATTTACAGGAGCTGTTCATTCAATTGCTACCTACGTTATTAATGATCCAGTATTTGGATTAATCGCTTATGGAGGGAATCTAACTAATACAGATAAATCTTATGGGATCATACCACAGGATGGTGTCAGGAGAAAACTTTTTGTTCAGAATAGCAATAAGTTTCTCCAAATTGAAATGCTTCAGGATGGATTTAAAAAAGATACGGAAATTATAATTTCAAAAGATTTGAGTAGTATTAATTTCTCTGTTGAAAACAGAATCCAAAAACAACATGAATGTACTATTAGTTTAACAGGATTAGAGATAGGTAATTATCAATATCTCATAAATGGTCAGGAGATAGGAAGTTTTAAAATTGCTGATGAAAAATCTCCTTCTTTTGTCAAATTTTCTGTTGAAAAGGAATATTCTAAAGTTCAAATAATTAAGATGTAAAATCAACTAATCGAAATTTATAATTTAAAATGATTTAAAAGATTTCGAAACATGAAACTTAAATTATAGAAATAATTAATTTTCAAAAAAAAGAATGATGATGAAAATAATATTTTTACTTACAGTGACTTTTGTTCTGCAGTTGTCTGCCACAGTTTATTCGCAGGCTACAAAGTTTAGTTTTGAAATGAAGAACCAGCGGATTCAGGATTTACTCGGTGAAATTGAAAAAAACAGCGATTTCTTACATAGCGCAGATGGATATCTTCACGACACTGCCCGCATCGCCAACCGAAAGCTCGATCTCGACGGCAATAACTCCTATACGGAAACCGACCGTCGCCCCCCTTTCGCCGAGCAGAGCATGTTCTACAAGGCCCGCTCGCCTAGGACGGGCAACATGTGGGACACCTGGATGTATTTTAACGAGGGGACGTATTACCTCTACTATCTAGGCATTTCGGGCAAGGACCTGTGGGACAACGTGTCGATGGCCGTTTCTCCAGACGGAGTCCATTGGAAGGAAATTGGCCCGGTGTACTCGATGGATCCCCAGGCCTCTTCCGTAGGAAGCGGCTCGACCTTTAAATCACCCAACTTTGAGAAGGACGGAAAGTTCTTCACCAACTTCGTCCTATCTTTTCCCGGCTCCGAAACGGCCGAGGGAAATATCGACCTGTCCTCGCGGCTTAAAAACGGATTCCCCCCAAAGACAATCCTGTTCGGTGAGTCGACCGACCTGATCCACTGGAAATGGCTCGATCGGGCACAATATGGTTTCGTGACGGACTCCCGGTGGTACGAACCGGGCGGCGCCTGGGACTGCATCTCCGCCATCCCGCGGCCCAGCGGCGGACTATTTGGCTATTTGACCGCCACACCCAAAGCGGAGACAGGCGGAACGGTCGGCTTCGGACAATCGATAGACGGTGTGCGGTGGGAAGCCCTGCCGCCGCCCAAAACCCCCGGCGTCGAGCGGGGCGAAATCGGGGGCGTAGAGAAGATCGGCGAGAAATTTTACATGATGCAGGGCCATAACATGGTCATGCGAACCCTGATTGCCGACCAACCGCAAGGCCCCTTCCTCCCAGCCATGAAGAACTTCCGCTTGCTCTCCGGGAACACCTATTTCACGCGATTCCTGCGCACACCGCAAGGCCTCTTGGTGAACCATCACGCAATTTCCTCCAAGCCCGCCCCAGGATTCGGAGACCGGCAGGTTTACTTCAGCCCGCTGAAGTCGGCCGTGGTTGACGACGAAGGCGTCTTGAGATTGGGGTGGTGGAAGGGGAATGAGAAACTGAAGCACGAGCCAATCAAAGTAACATCCACCAACGCGAAGCCGGGCGAACAAGCGACGATCGCCATGCTCGGAAATAACTTCGACACCCAAGCCGGGATCGTCCTGGAGGGAACGCTGAAACTGCCGGACAATGCCGACTCGCCTAGGTGCGGGCTGTATATCGAATGCGGCGACAGTCGCGGATCGGCCATCTTGCTCGACAATCTTGGCGCAGCCGAATTGGGCTCGATCCGCGCCAATGGCACGGAGTTTAAGGCCGAAAAACGGGTCGATCGAGAGATGAGGTTCGGCCGCCCGGCTACCTTTCGACTGCTGCTGAAAGAAACCCTTTTGGAATTCTATCTCGACGACATTCTGATTGAGTGTTTTAGTCTGCCCGCCGACGCCACCGGACGAATCGGCCTGATCCGCGGCTCCGACAAACGAGCGATCGGGAAACTGAAAGCCTGGCACGCAGCGGCGGCACCAGCCAATGAAAAGCTAAAACAATAAGACAATTACTTGCAAATTTAAAATGTAAATTAGAAACAAATAAAAGTGATGTTAATTGATAAATTTTTGTTCTAATTCCGATAAGATTTCGGTCTATCAATTTAGATTTATAACTATGAAAAAAATAATTACAACAACAATATTGACAATTCTAATATTGTTTCAGTTCTCAAGTTGTACGACAAATAGAATAGCTATTGACTCTAATACTTTGGAAGCAATAGAGGCTAAACTTTCTCAAAATCTCAACAACTTAAAGAAGAAGCCAAATATTAAACTTGACAGAATGTTTTTCCAATCACCTAAAACTGAGATGTGGGATACCTGGTTGTATTATGAGAAAGGAAAATTTCATTTATTTTGGCTGGATGGACCAATTCCTAATTGGGATAGTCATGTAAAAGCAACTTCAGATAATGGAGTTGATTGGTATTATCGTGGTTCAATACATCAAAAACCGGACAGCCTCCAATGGACAGGAACAGGGCATACATGGAAAGCGCCCGATTTTGAAAATAATAATTTATACATTACAAATTATTCAGAATGTAAAATAGGACGTACCAATCAAAGTATACAATTTCTTGTTTCAAAAGATCTTGAAAAATGGGAAAAAGTCGATGAGAAATTCAGATTCAGGGCAGATCCCATATGGTATATGGAAGACGGCCGTTGGGATTGTATCGATGTTGTTAAACGAGATAGTGGAGGGTATTACGGATATTGGACGGCAACACCCAATCCTGCTATAGTACCCGGAGCTTTGGTAGGATTTGGGAAATCAGAAAATGGTCTTGTATGGGAGTCGTTAAAACCACCTGTTGTACATCTGGATAGAAACGCTGTGGAAGTAGGAGGTATCCACAAACTTAAAGACAAATATTATTTGCTACTTAGTGAAGGAATCATTTGTGTAGGAAACTCACCTTTCGGCCCATTTGAACCTCAAAAAATAAATACTAATATGTTTGGAGGGAAGATGTACTTCCCAAGATTTTTTCACAATCATCCCGATGGTTTAATGGTAAATTACCATATGACAAGTCCTGGAGTTGTAAATATGGCTCCGCTTAAACTTGTAGAAGTTGGAAATGATAGTATAATGAGAGCAGTATGGTGGAAAGGTAATGAACAGCTAAAAGAGAAAGCCTTTAAAATTAATTTTGATAAAGAAGCAAGAAATGGTATACAATATATCAAAGAAACATTTTCAACAAATGCAGGAACTATAATTGAGGGAGTGGTAGATGCCGGTGAGGAGAACAGTAATTCTAAAATATACTTAGAAGATAGTACAGGAAATGTTTACCAAATAGAATTCAAGGGAAGCGAGGCAATATATACATTTAAGGAGAAAGGCAAGAATGAAATAATGAAAATTGCAGTTAATGACAGAGGAATAAAATTTGGAAATAAAACACAATTCAGAATATTACTAAAAGATGATTGTATCGAAAGTTATTGTAATAACTATCTTATGACAATAAATAGAATTCCAAAATGGAACGGTAAAATAGGAGTTACTTCGACTAACGCTACATTAAATATTGAAAAAATTTATCAAACTTTAAATAAATGACAATGAAAACATTCTTAATTCTTTTAACTTTTTTCTTTGCCAATATTTCTTTTGGGCAGAGAATTTCTAATGCCCACTATACTACCAATCAGGCGCCTTTGGTTGCTCAACCTTATACAGCTCTGCCCTTGGGTACGATTAAACCAAAAGGAATGCTATTGAAAATGTTGGAACTTCAACGCGACGGACTCACCGGCAAACTCGACAGCATTTACCCCCTAGTATGCGGTGATAATAACGGCTGGCTGGGCGGAACCGGCGACGGGTGGGAACGCGGACCATACTGGATTGATGGTTTGATTCCTCTGGCTTACCAGTTGGATGACCCAAAATTGAAAGCCAAAGCTCAGACATGGATAGAATGGAGTATCAAAAACCAACGGGAAGATGGCTACTTTGGTCCACAACCGCTAGCCAAGGGTTACACCGAGATAAAGGGAACCCAACAGGATAATCGCGAAGACTGGTGGCCAAAAATGGTGATGTTGAAAGCACTTCAGCAATATTACACCGCCACCAGCGACAAACGGGTAATCGACCTGATGCTGAAATATTTCAAATACCAGAAAGAACAACTACCACAATACCCCCTTAATAACTGGACTTATTGGGGCAGTCAACGCGGAGCCGACAACCTTGCGGTAGTTTACTGGCTTTACAACATTACCAAAGAACCGTTTCTGCTCGAATTGAGCGAAATCATCCACAAGCAGACTTACGACTGGACTGGAATCTTCAGTGGAAATGTCTTTCGCCGTGTCAATCCCTACCCCGAACAGCATTGCGTTAATGTGGCGCAGGGTTTGAAAGCACCCGTTATTTATTATCAGCAGCATCCCGAAGAAAATAATCTTAAAGCAGTTAAAAGTGGACTTCTCGCACTGAAAGAAATCCACGGTTTTGTAAACGGGATGTATGGAGGAGACGAACATCTGCACGGAAACGACCCAACACAAGGCTCTGAACTATGTTCTGCGGTGGAAATGATGTTTTCGTTCGAAAGCATTTTACCTGTTACAGGAGATGTCTATTATGCCGATTACCTTGAAAAAATTGCCTACAATGTACTGCCCACACAAAGTACTGACGATTATCTCCGCAAGCAATATTTTCAGCAGGTTAACCAGGTTTTGGTTACCGAAAGCGAAAGGAATTTTCTAAACGACGGTAATGCCCACTTGGTTTACGGCACCACTACCGGTTACCCCTGTTGTGTAACCAATATGCACCAGGGATGGCCAAAATTTGTGCAAAATTTATGGTACGCCACTTCCGGAAATGGTTTGGCAGCACTGGTTTATGGTCCTTCGGAAGTTACAGCAAAAGTAGCAGGTGGCAACGAGTTGACCATCATTGAAACCACTGATTACCCATTTAAAGAAAAGATCAACTTTTCCTTTAAAACTCAAAAACCTGTTAAATTTCCTTTTCATATGCGGATTCCAGAGTGGTGTAAAAACCCTTCGGTTACAATTAATGGGAAAATAATGGAGGAGCCTGTTCAAAACAATATTATTATCCTTGACCGGGAATGGAAAAACAGCGACAAAGTGGAATTGAATCTCCCAATGGAATTCAGGTTTAGCCATTGGTATGAAAACTCACTGGGAATTGAGCGTGGACCACTGGTTTATGCCCTAAAAGTTGAAGAGGATTGGCGCGAAGTAAAAACCAGTAAATTCACCGATTCGTTTTGGGAAGTTTATCCAAAATCACCATGGAATTATGCTCTTCCAAAGAATTTGCCAGAGAAGAACGACTTAAAAGTAGAGACTGTTAAAGAAGTTGCAGACAATCCATGGAATCTGGCAAACTCACCTATAACAGTAAAAATCATTGGCCGTCGGATTCAAAATTGGGAACTTGAAAGAAATTCGGCTGGTAAAATTCCGGTCGAATCATGGCCAAGGCGTAAAATGGACAAAGAGGAAGAAATTGTGCTGATCCCCTATGGTTGTTCCACATTGCGCATTGCTGAATTTCCAATTTACTAATAATTACCAAAAATAAAAACTCATGAGGAAAAAATTTTCTTTATTTTGATGGATAGTATGACTCAAACAAAATAAAGATGAAGTCCTTTAATTTTATTGAATTTTTTTATGAAAATCATACAAGGCATCCTGGTATTTTTATTATTCATTTGCAGTAATACTGCATTTGCTCAAAAAATTATCCGCGTACATTCGCCCGACAGCAATATTGTTTTTTCTTTCCTGATGACAAAAAATTCTCTTGCTTACCAACTTGGATACAAGGGTAAACAATTAGTGGATAAATCATTGCTCCGTCTGGCCTTTAAAGAGGATGGGGATTTTTCGGAGGAGCTAGTAAAAGGTAAACCAATATTCAGAAAAGGGGATGAAACCTATGACCTTATTGTTGGAAAAGCGAAAACTGTACACAGCCAATACTGGGAACTAACGGTACCGATCACACGATTAAATGATACAGCAAAAAAGCAGGTGAATTTCGTTGTAAGGGTTTTTAATGACGGAGTAGCTTTCCGTTATGAATTTCCTTCCCAG
>Ga0114966_10003314_pt1 | contig 14190 bp, 13 predicted proteins | sample M_130207_XF_Meta_FD_87029 | JGI IMG/M metagenome (GOLD analysis project Ga0114966, IMG submission 87029) | Freshwater microbial communities from Lake Montjoie, Canada to study carbon cycling - M_130207_XF_MetaG | ecosystem: Environmental > Aquatic > Freshwater > Lake | place: Lake Montjoie... | reverse complement strand
TTATGAGAAAGCAAAATATGGGAGGGGATATTTTAAATATTGTAAGTAAGAATGCTTTAGTAAGTGGCCCCAACAATGCAGGCTATGGTTCGGCCAAAGCAGCGCAATTACATTTAAGCCGATTAAATGCGGCAGAATTAGGTAAGGATAAGATAAGAGTGAATGTCATTAATCCAGATGCGGTGATTGCAGGCAGTAATATTTGGAGTGGAGGTTGGGCCGAAGGCCGTGCAAAAGCCTATGGCATTTCTATCGAGGAATTACCTGCTTATTATGCTGGAAGAACTTTATTAAATGAAATTATTTTACCAGAAGATATTGCCAATGCTTGTTTTGCATATGTGGGAGGATTATTAAGTAAATCTACCGGCAATGCGATAAATGTAGATGGAGGTATTGCTTCATCTTTTGTAAGATAATTATCAAAATAGTAATATGAAACAAATTGCATTTGAAATGAAATTGTATGCGGGCAATGAGGTGGAATATAAAAAGCGTCATGATGAAATTTGGCCCGAATTAGCTGCCTTGTTAAAGACCACTGGAATTAGCGAGTATGCTATTTATTTAAATGAAGCAACTGGTAGTTTATTTGGGGTAATGAAAGTGCAGGATGAAATAGCATTGGAAGCATTACCTAATGAGCCAATTATGCAAAAATGGTGGGCCTATATGAAAGATTTAATGCTCACGCACCCAAATCATTCACCGGTATCCATCCCATTAACCCCTATATTTTATTTGCCCTAAAAAAAGTAAAAGATGAGAATTGATAAAAAACAAATAGAGCAACATAATAGCGATGTACAAAAAATACATCAAAAAAGATTTGATTTTGCGAAGTCCGAAATTCCTAATGCTGAAGCTATCATTCAAAAACTAATTGATTTTAATGTGGCCATTCCTAGTTGGGCCTTGGGCACAGGCGGTACTCGATTTGCACGTTTTTCTGGAGCAGGGGAGCCAGGCACTTTAGAACAAAAAATGGAAGACATTGGGGTATTACATGCTTTAAACAATTCAAGTGGGGCTATTTCATTACACATTCCTTGGGACATCCCCTCTGATTATACGGCCATCAAAAAATTAGCCACCGATTTGAATTTGAAATTTGATGCGATGAATTCCAATACCTTTCAAGATCAAAAAGGACAAGCTTTAAGTTATAAATTTGGCTCTCTTCAAAATACCAATAAAGCCATTCGTCAACAAGCCATTGATCATAATATAGAAGTTATCAAACATGGGGTGGAATTAGGCTCCAAAGCTTTAACGGTTTGGCTAAGTGATGGAAGTTGTTTTCCGGGCCAATTGAATTTTAGAAAAGCTTTTCAAAATACATTAGCAGGCTTACAAGAAATTTATGCTGCACTACCATCCGATTGGAAAGTATTTGTGGAATACAAAGCTTTTGAACCTAATTTTTATTCAATGACGGTGGGTGATTGGGGCCAATCCTTATTGTATGCCAATAAGCTAGGCCCGAAAGCCTTTACACTAGTGGATTTGGGGCATCATTTACCTAATGCCAATATCGAACAAATAGTAGCTTTATTAATGATGGAAGAAAAATTAGCAGGCTTCCATTTTAACGATAGCAAATATGGAGATGACGATTTAACAGTTGGGAGTATTAAACCGTATCAATTGTTTTTAATATTTAATGAATTGGTTGAAGGTATGGATGCAAGAGGTATGAATCATGCGACTGATTTAGGATGGATGATTGACGCCAGCCACAATGTAAAAGATCCTTTAGAGGATTTATTGCAATCGGTGGAAGCTATTATGATTTCTTATGCGCAAGCCTTATTATTGGATAGACAAGCATTAATTAAAGCACAGGATAATAATGATGTGGTAGCCGCACAGGAAATTTTCCAAAGCACTTTTAGAACAGATGTAAGAGCCATTGTGGCTGAGGCGAGACTAAGGGCAGGGGGCGCGCTAGATCCAATTGCTTTTTATAGAAATAATAAAGTAAGGGCATCCTTAATTAAAGAACGTGGGACAAATACGGTGGCCACTGGCTTGTAACAATTATTATATTAAAAAGCTACACTTATTTAAATCTTTTTAAACCTACCTTAATACATTCATGAATCCAATCCCTGTCATATTAATATTTGATATAGGTAAAACCAATAAAAAATTATTCTTATTTAATGAAGGGTATCAAGTAGTTCATGAAATTGCTGCTCAATTTGCTGAAACCTTGGATGAAGATGGATTTGCTTGTGAAGATATTGATGCCTTATCTCATTGGATAACCTCTTCCATTGTTACAGTAAAGCAAAATCAATCATTTGATATAAAGAAAATACATTATTCTGCCTATGGGGCTAGTTTTGTTTTTATTGATGATGAGCTTAAAGTGTTGGCTCCTTTTTATAATTATTTAAAACCATTTAAGGCCAGCACCCAAGAACAATTTGAATTAAGCTATGGATCGATGGAAAAAATGTCTTTGGCAACGGCTTCTCCCTTTTTAGGCAATTTGAATTCAGGGTTACAATTGTATAGAATGAAACTGGAGCATCCGGAAAAATTTAAGAAAATTAAGTGGGCTTTACATTTACCTCAATATGTACATTTTCTTATAACGGGTATTTTAGCTAGTGATATTACCAGTATTGGCTGTCATACGATGTTATGGAATTTTGCTATAAATAATTACGATGATTGGGTGATACAAGAAGGGGTGGATAAAATATTACCTCCAATACAACCTGAAGTAGGCTTGCATGATAGTTCTTCGGCCTTGATACCTTATTTAAGTTCTTTTGCAGAGCCTTTTGTACTTATTTCCACAGGCACTTGGTGCATTAGTTTAAATCCTTTTAACGATAGTGTTTTAACCACCAATGAGTTAAATCAAGATACTTTGTGTTTTTTATCTTACACCAAAAAGCACGTAAAAGCTTCTCGGTTATTTAGTGGCAAAGAACATGAGCAAGGGGTGTTGGCGCTCAATAAACATTTTAATGCAGCAGCCAACTATTATACACAGGTAAACTACGATGCCAGTATCCCTTTAGAAGGCGATTTTAATTCCAATGAATTAAGTGAATATAAAGATTTTGAAACAGCTTACCATCACTTAGTATCGGCGCTTGTAAAAAAACAAATAATAAGTACTAATATCATTATTGCTAATACCAAAGTAAACCGAATTTTTGTAGATGGGGGTTTTAGTAATAACGAAATATTCATGAATCTTCTTGCTAAAGCTTATAGCCAGTATGAAGTATTTGCAGCAGCCATCCCGCAAGCTTCAGCCTTAGGAGCAGCTTTGGCTGTGCACCATCAATGGAATACTAAACCTATCCCTAATAATTTAATTTCTTTACAATACTATTCGATAAAAAATTAGTCTTCTAATTTAATAACGCAATTGTTTTATATAAAAAGGCCTCGATTATTCGAGGCCTTTTTATTCAGTACTATTTCAACAATAGCTTATTCATTCAAATTTAAAATAAAAGCATAATTCCCAAAGTAGCCTGGATAAACTCCACCAATTTTTATATTGGGAGAACTAGATTTTTTCAATGCTTCGTAAAATTCCTCCACTGTTTTAATAGGCTCTTCATTTACATGGGTAATCACAAAACCTTTTTCCACTCTGCTTTTGCCAAGTATACCTGTTCCTAATTCTTTAATTATGACACCACCTTCTAAATCATTTTTATCGGCAGTCTCTTTATCTAGTGTTTCTAGTTTACCACCTAATTTCTCTGCAGCGCTACTACTTTTTGTTAAATCAGCGGTTCCTAATTTTGCTTTAAAAGTAACTTCGATCGTCATTTCCTTGCTATCGCGTTTAATGACTAAATTAACTTTATCTCCTGGCTTATATCTTGCTACTTGCTCTTGTAATTCAGGGGAAGTTTTTACATTCACTCCATTCATTTTTAATAGTATGTCGCCTTTTTTAATTCCAGCTACTTTGGCAGCACCACCATCTAATACATCTGTAATTAATATACCATCTCCTTCTTTAAACTTGGTATTTAATTCTTCTAATAATTTTTTTAGGGCTTCGTCGGACATTCCTTCTTTAGGATAGCTAATTCCTAAATAAGCTCTTTGTACGGTACCATATTTTACAATATCCGTTACCACTTTTTTAACCATATTTACAGGTATGGCATATGCATATCCAGCATAAGAACCAGTAGGTGAGGAAATCGCCGAGTTGATACCCACTAATTCACCACTGGTGTTTACTAAAGCACCACCACTGTTTCCTTGATTAACGGCAGCGTCTGTTTGTAAGAAAGATTCAACAGGTTTGTCGCTTTGTCTTGAATTAATATCTATGGATCTATTTTTTGCACTAATAATACCTGCAGTAATAGTAACCTCTAAATTTAAAGGATAACCAATAGCTAAAACCCATTGACCTAATTTAATTTCATCGCTGTTGCCATATACTAAATAGGGCAGGTTGGTGCCCTCTATCTTTAAAACAGCAATATCGCTACTCGCATCTACGCCAATTATTTTTGCTTTGTAGGTTTTTTTATTGGTTAAGGTTACATTAATTTCATCGGCGCCAGTCACTACGTGATTATTAGTAACAATATATCCATCAGCAGTAATTAAAACACCACTACCACTTGCTCTTTGCTCTGGTTGCATTCTTGGACCACCAAAAAAGTCTCCCAACATATCATCATCGCCAAATAAATCGGAGAATGGGTTTCTTTGTTTTCGTTGATTGGATTCAATCTTTTTTGCATTGGTCTTTGTTTTGATATGAACCACTGCAGGAGAGGCCGCATTGGCAGCTGGGGTAAAATCGACAGTAGTACCTGGTGCGTTGCCGTTAAAAAAACTAGCATAATTTGCTGGTAGTTTGCCATCAGTTTCAAATGAACTATTTGATTTAGACAATTTGCCATAACTCCACATGCTTGTGATAGTAGTTAAAGCACTAATGCCAATAATGGCTAACACATTTTTAAAGTTCCAATTCATAATTGTATTTTTTATGTTTAACTAAATATTTAATAATTACTTACAAATTTTATGCCAAATCCAACACAAATTAACGAACCCAAATTTAGCTTACAAAATGATTTATAGGGTTTAACAAAAAATTTACGAAGTTTTTCGTTTAGATTATAATTTGCTCAAAAAATCAAGGGTGTCTACGCCATCCGCATATTGAACCAACTTGGGGGTTTGTGGACTGCCAAAAGATACTCCTATTTTACCAACAATACATTGAACTTCGTTAGGGTCAATGGTGGGTATAGTGCTAGGGGTATAAAATTGATAATGAATTTGAGAAATAGCGGCAAAAGGGGATGGATTTTCACTAAGTAAAATGCCCCCTGAATCCATATAAAATTGTCTATTCAACATTAAAAGGGCTAGTTGATAGTCGTAATTGTGTTTGTATTTATGTTCATCTCCCAAATAATTATATTTTTTTAATGCATTGAGTATAGGAATAAAATCATATTCATTGGGTACCCAAATCTGAGTAACATTTCGACAACCCATCCCAAAATAGAGCATCATGTCGTCGGCCAACAATTGAAGTTCAGTTTCGGTTTCTTTTCCATCCAAAATGGCAATGGATGTTTTATTTTTTCTAATAATATGAGGATATTTTCCAAAATATTGTTCAAAATACCTGCCCGTATTGTTGCTGCCGGTGGCTATATAGGCATCACAATTTTTTAATTGATCCTGTATAATAATTAATTTTTTAAAGGCAGGGTCAATTTTTTGTAGGGATTCAATGATGTATTCCATAAGTACCTTGTCTTTGGAGGAAAGCTTTACTACCGCAGTGTGTCCCGCTATTAAAGTGCTTAATAAATCATGAAATCCAACCAAAGGAATATTCCCCGCCATCACAATACCTACTTTTTTTCCAGTGGAAGTGGCAGCTATATGGGTATAGGCGGCTGTCCAGGACTTAAGCAGATCCAAGGCCAAAAATTGTTGATTAATTTGAGCAAGCGCGTGATCAATAAAATGGGGCAAAAACCATGAATTTTGCTGATAGGCATTAGTTTTCACCTCCTCCAATAGACTGTTTCCGGGGTTTAAATATTGGTCGCCTAAGGTAAAAAAATGCCTAATTCTTGCTTGTAAATTCATGCTTGTTCTTTATATTTGTAAGGCAAAATTACGTTACTAATTTTTTAAATAATTTATTATGGCTATCAAAATTACGGATGAGTGTATTAACTGCGGTGCTTGCGAACCAGAATGTCCAAATAACGCAATTTACGAAGGTGGAGTAGAGTGGGCGGTTGCCGACGGGACCACTGTTAAAGGTGCTTTCACTTTACTAGATGGAAGTTCTGTAGATGCTGGTCAAAGAATTGCTCCAGTAGCTGCAGATACTTATTATATTACACCGAATAAGTGTACTGAGTGTCAAGGTTTTCATGAGGAACCACAATGCGCTGCAGTATGTCCGGTAGACTGTTGCATACCTGATGAATTGTATGTAGAAACTGTGGAAGTGTTGCTGGCCAAAAAGGATAGATTACACAGCTAGATCATATTTTAAAAAGGGAAATGATTTTCCCTTTTTTTATGCCTTGTATTAAGTAAGTTTGAGGCATCAATTATCATCCATGAAAATTAAAGTGGCACTTGTTACTGGGGGATTAAGTTCTGAAGCACAAATAAGTTATAAAAGTGCCCAAACTGTTTTTGATGCCCTAGATAAAAACAAGTATGATGTTTATAAGATAGATGTTCATCCTACCGGTTGGTGGTATGAAAACACTGCTGATGAAGAAGTGGCAGTAGACAAATCCGATTTTAGTATAGTTGAAAATGGGATTAAAATAAAATTTGACATTGCCTTACTATGCATTCACGGAACCCCAGGGGAAGATGGAAAAATGCAAGGCTATTTTGATTTAATTGGCTTGCCATATACAAGTTGCAATACAGCGACCTCCGCTTTAACTTTTAATAAACGATATACGGTGGCAGTGGCCGGATTCGGTGGAATTCAAGTTGCCAAGTCTTTACTACTTTTTATTGATCAACCTTTAAGTGCCGATCAAATATTGGGAGAATTAAAATTACCCGTATTTGTAAAACCAAATAATGGTGGAAGTAGTTTTGGTATTAGTAAAGTAAATGCTGCAACTGAATTAACAGCTGCTTTAGAAAAAGCATTTAAAGAAGACAATCAGGTATTAATAGAAGAATATATTAGTGGAAGAGAATTTACAGTGGGTGTTTTTAAATCAAAAGGGGTTACAACGGTTTTGCCTATCACGGAGATTAAAACGGAGAATGAGTTTTTTGATTTTGCTGCTAAATACGAAGGCAAGAGTGAAGAAATTACACCTGCCAAAATTACAGCACCTATGTTTAAGGATTTGACAGCGTCTGCTAAACAAGTATATGATATATTTAATTGCAGTGGGGTGGTTCGAATAGATTTTATATATAATGAACAGGCACAGAAAGCTTATTTATTAGAAGTAAATACGGTGCCAGGACAAAGTGAAGCTAGTATTATTCCACAACAAGTTAAAGCCATGGGTTGGAGCTTAACCGATTTCTACGGAACCATCATTGAAGACAGCTTAGCTTCCAAATAACCCAATAAAAATTATTATTTTGGAATACATTGATAAATTATTAAAAAAGCCTTTGTGGGTGAATGTGTTAAGCGGCATTGGAGCGGTTATTTTTTTAATTGTACTTTTTTTCTTTTCCTTAGGATGGATTACAGGTAATGGCAAAACTGAAAAAGTTCCCAATGTAATAGGTTTAGATGTAGTGGCCGCACAAAAAAATATTAAATCATTGGGTTTTGATGTGGTATTGCAAGATTCTATTTATGTAGATACTTTAGCTAGAAATGGGGTGTTAAGACAAACGCCCGAAGCAGATGAAGTGGTCAAAAAAGGGAGAACAATTTATTTAACCATTAATAGAGTGATTGCGCCGCAAGTGGATATGCCAAATTTAATAGGTTTCTCCTTAAAAAGCGCACAAACCTATTTGAAAGTATTAGGGTTAAGAATAGGTTCAATTAATTTAGTTACCAATCGTAATAAAAATGTAATCATTGAACAAATGATAGGTTCCAATCCAATTGCGCCAGGTATTAAAATTTCTTCAGGCACCATGATTAATTTTACCGTTGGGGATGGTGGAAATGGAATTGGTATCGAAGTACCTGATTTAATAGGCTTAACAGTGGAAATGGCTAAGTCGACTATTGCAGGGTTGGGGTTAATTATGGGCAATATTATTTCTTCAGCAGTCATTCAAGACACCGCCAATGCTTATGTAATTCAGCAAACGCCTAATCCTTTTTCTAGCCAATTGGATTCCTTGGGTATGCCTATAAAAAATTCAACCATACAAGGTGGTTCTATTGATTTAATCATAGACAAGGTTGCACCAGTGATCGGTAAAAGAGATTCTATCAAGTAATTTCGAAATTTAAATAAACAATACAAACTATAATACTTAGTACAATGCAAACTATATCAGTAGAAGCTTTAAAAGCCAAATTAGATGCGGGAGAAAAAATAAATTTAGTAGATGTGCGTGAGCCACATGAGCACGCAGCTTTTAATATTGGCGGCATTCTTTTGCCATTGGGCCAAGTGCAAAGTTTACAAATAGACGATATCGAAGACTTAAAAGAAGAAATTATTTATATCATTTGCCGCAGTGGAAACAGAAGCGGGCAAGCCTGTTTAATGCTAGAACCTTATGGTTTTAAAAATGTAGTTAATGTGGCTGGTGGTATGTTGGATTGGGAAGCCAAGTTTCCTGGTTAATAGCTTTACTTAGTTTAGTTGATATTTATTTTTAAACTTAACCAGTAATTCCTTCCCGCCATGGGGTAATAATTATTAGAAGTGGTTATGGCACCTTCGAAAAAATAACTATAGGTAAAGCCATTGGGCTCGTATTTTTTATCAAAAATATTATTTGTATATAATTGTAGTTGTGCATTCCATTTTTGTTTTGCAAATAGGGTATAGGAAGTATTGAAGTCTTGTAAAAAATAAGCTTTCAAGATTCTAGCTTCATTTTGGGTATTGTCTAAATATTGCTTAGAAACATATTTACTAGAAAAATTAAGTTGCCATTTTTTATTAATCTGAATATTGAGTATATGAGCAGCAGTTATATTGGGAGATAAAGTGATGTCAGTATTTTTATGCATAATGGCAAACTGGCCACCTTTATCATAATCATCTATATATTCGGTAAAATCTGCAATTTTATTTTGGCTAAAAGTGATATTACCTGCGCTAGTCATGAATGAATTTATTTTCCAATTCTCTTCTAGTTCAATCCCTGTTCTATTGCTATTGGGGACATTGGTTCTAGTATAAGCACCAATATCATTAATCTTTCCAGTAAGTACCAATTGATCTTTGTAATTCATCAAATATATATTTGCACCCCACTCAAAATAGCCTTGTTTATTTTTAAAACCTAGTTCCAAATCCGTCAATACTTCTTGTTTAGGTTGTTGATTAGTTGCTGCTTCAAAATCATCTCTATTGGGTTCCTTATGCGCTATAGCAATACTTGCATAGTAATTGGTTTGTTTGGTTTTATAAAACAAACCTGCTTTAGGGTTTAAAAAGTTAAAGTCTCTTTTTACGATTAAATCAGGATTGTGATCAAAACCATACATATTGTGGGTTACTTTTCTATACTGCACATCTACAAAACTGCTTAATTGTTGGGTCAATTGATAGTTCCATTTAATATAAGTGTTGAAATCATTTTTAATGGCATTGTTAAAATAATAATTCAAATTTGGGGTTATTCCGAATGAATTTAAATAGGGAAGTCGACCATAATGTAGTCCATCATAAGTATTCCAGGCACCACCGAGTGTAAATTTATTTTTTCCTTCTTCATAAACTAGCGAAGCAATTTGGCCATAAAAATTGTTATCTAACCATTTTCTTCTTACTAAATCTATAGGGTCAGAAGCTATAGCAGTTGAGATATAATCAGTCAATACAACTGCTCCTTTATATTCTTCATAATAACCTTTACCTCTTGTTAAAAATACAGCCGTGTTCCACTGCCAGTTTTTATTGATGGTTTTATTGTAAAACAATTGATAATGTGTTTGATGGTAATTGTCTGTTTGATTGGCATAAGGTGCGCCAGTTTTTTCCATACCTGCAGGGTTATAGGTTCTCTGTGTAGCCAATAATTCCTCTGGTACACCAAACCATGCTTGATAGGTTTTCTCCCAACCTGAAAAAACATTAAATCTTAAGGATGATTTATCTCCCCAAAAAGTACTACTCACATAAAACGATTTTAAATTTGAATTGGCTCTGTCAATATACCCATCACTATTGATAGTACTTACACGACCATCTATCGTGAAATGATTGTTAAGTAAACCTGTTCCTAATTGTAAAGTATTTTTAAAAGTATTAAAGGATCCTGCACTCGATTGCAAAGACAAATACTTTTCTGGATGATAATCATTGGTGGCTAAATTAATAGTAGCCCCAAATGCACCTGCGCCATTGGTTGAAGTACCCACACCTCTTTGAATTTGAATACTATTTAAACTAGAACTAAAATCGGGTAAATCTACAAAATAGGTAATTAAACTTTCGGCATCATTGTAAGGGATACCATTAAGTGTTACATTAATTCTGGTGCCATCGGTACCTCTTATTCTTATACCTGTATAACCCACGCCTGTTCCTGCATCCGAGTTAACTACCACCGAGGGAGTGTTTTGAATTATAAAAGGCAGGTCTTGTCCATTATTTACTTGTTGTATAGAGGCCTTGTTGACATTAGTGATAGCGAAAGGACTGTTTTCGCTAGCTCTTACCGATCTTACTTCCAAAGGAGGTAGGTTACGAATGCTGTCTGTAAAATGTTGGGTACTGTCTTTTTTATTTGATGTAGAAAGTACTTTTAGCTGAGCCATACTAGTGGCTACCATTAAAATAGAGGCAATTGTTCCCAATAACTTAGTCATTACTAAAGTTTACTTGTTTCAAAATTTGATACTGGGAACAGGGGATTGAGCTATGAGAAGCAGCGCGTGAAGCGTCGACCTTCCCTTCGCAGGCATTACCCTGTTCAGGTTCAACGGGTTTTTTCTCAGCTTTTTACAGCACCCCGAGGACGAAGCAAAAATAAGCAGGAAATTGATACCAATGGCTGTAACTTTAAGTTCTTATTTACGTTTTAAGTAATAAATCATTTATTTATGAAAAGGATATTATTAGGAATTATTTTAATAACTGGTTGTAATGTCAGCGCACAAAATAAGACAGCTGTTGTTTATGACAACCATGCACAGGTAAGAAAAGTGCCTAGCTTTACCGCTATCAGTGTGGCAAGTGCCATAGATTTATACTTAACACAATCCAACACCAATGAAGTGGCAGTAAGTGCTTCCGAAGAAGATATAAGAGATCATATTATAACAGAAGTAGTAGGAGGTACCCTTATTATACGATTGGGTGATCATGGAACTTGGTTTAGTTGGAAGAAATGGGGTAATTATAAAACCAAGGCCTATGTAAGTATTAAAGAAATTGATGCTTTAACTGCTTCTGGCGCAAGTAATGTACATTTAGTAAATACTATTGAGTCTCCAAAAATGAGAATAAAATTATCAGGTGCTTCCGATTTTCATGGAGACATAAAAGCAGGGACGCTTGATTATACATTATCGGGTGCCTCTGATTATAAAGGACAAGTAATTGCTAGCAATATTCTTATTAATGGCAGTGGAGCTTCTAATATTGAATTAGGTGGTACTGTAGATGATTTGTCTTTGGAAGTATCTGGAGCTAGTGATGCTAAGTTGTATGGGCTTACAACCAAAGGAGCGGTAGTTCATGCTTCAGGTGCTAGTCATGCACAATTAAACGTTACTGAAATTTTAAAAGCCCAGAGCAGTGGGGCTAGCAATATTGATTACAAAGGAAATCCTAATGTTAAAGAATCAAATACATCAGGTGCATCAAGTATAAAACATAGAAATTAATAGTTCTAATAATTAAAACTAAAAAAGGCTGGATATTGTGAGTTTACTTTAAATTTTAATGATAAAAACTTAACTTTATCATTCAATAGCGAATCAAATGAAATCATTTTTGTTTAAGATAAATGCGTTAGCAAAAAACTTACTTATACTTATTCAGCCGCATGTTATTTTAAGCTTCCTTATTCAACCTTTTGCCTTTTTTGCTAATTTTTTGAATTTAACTAAATGGATTGCGCAACAACCAACACAGGGGGTATACAAAGATGTTTTTTCTTTATTTCGCAATTATGAGCATCGTTATGACTTATATAATTATGTGATTAATCGAACGCAATTAAAAAATGCAGAAATTATTTATATTGAAATGGGCGTCTGTGGGGGTGGTTCCTTTAAATGGTGGATGGAAAACAACTACCACGATCAATCTCAATTTCATGGTTTTGATACTTTTGAAGGCTTACCAGAAAATTGGGGCTACTTTTTTAAAAATGGGGACATGAATGCAGCAGTTCCTGAATTAACAGATGCTAGAGGTCATTTTTACAAAGGGTTATTTCAAGAGACCTTAGTGCCTTTTTTAGCTAAAGGAAATGTTTCGTTAGGTAAGAGAAAAGTAATCCACTTAGATGCGGATTTGTTTTCATCAACATTATTTTCTTTAAGTATGCTATATCCTTATTTGGAGAAAGGAGACATTATATTTTTTGATGAATTTAATGTACCCAATCATGAATTTTTGGCCTATAAAATATTTACCGAGTCTTTTTATGTTAACTTGGAATTAATGGGGTCTGTTAATAATTACTACCAGACTGTATTTATAGTGAAGTAGGGTATTGTAAAATTAATCTTTCCAAACAGATACGCCTTCACTACAATTAGCGCAGATGTCAATATTTTTTCTGCTCTTGGTTAAGTCTCCTCTAAATTGTTGATAGTTTTGGTTATGCCATATTTCTTTAAAAGATTGATTTTTTAAATTTCCCAATTGATGGGTGGCGTCTTTATCAAAACAACAAGGAACAACCAGTCCATCCCAAGTAATTACATTGGCATGTTGCATCTTCCAGCATCTGTTAGACAATTTATTCTTTGACTTAAAGCTTCCATCTTTATTCTTTTGATACCTGCTGTATTTTTCATTCGTGGGTATTAAATGATTTGGATCATTTTCATAATCATATACCTGTGCGGTTTTAAGCCGAACTTGATTTACTCCAATAGCTTTGGCTAATTGTTTAACTTCTTCAATTTGATGTTCGTTGTGTTTAACTACTAAAAATTGAAAAAACACAAAGGGTTTATTACTATTTAAAGCCTTTTTCCATTTAACAATATTTCTAGCACCTTCTAATACTTTTTCGATATCCCCGCCCACTCGATATTGTTTATAGGTTTCTTGAGTGGTACCATCTAAGGAAATTATAAGACGGTCTAATCCACTTTCTACCGTTTTTTTGGCATGCTCATCTGTCATGTAGTGTGCATTAGTGGAGGTGGCCGTATAAATGCCTTTACTACTCGCATATTTTACCATCTCTAAAAAATCGGCATTTAAATAGGGCTCTCCTTGAAAATAGAAGATTAAATACAAGAGTTCTTTATGAATTTCATCAATGGTAGTTTTAAAAAAATTTTGGTCTAGCATACCCGTAGGACGTGTAAAAGCCCTAAGACCACTTGGGCATTCTGGGCATCTTAAATTACAGCTGGTGGTAGGCTCGAAAGAAATGGAAACGGGGTAGCCCCATTGGATAGGTTTATTTAACAATCGGGTAGCATAAAAACTTGCAAAAACTTTAGCCCCATTCCATGCTCTTTTAAAAGTGAGTTTGCTAATTAAATTTAAAGTATCATTCCAGTTAAAACCTTCCATTGGGTAAATTTAAAGGTATTATTTTAATAAAAATGGAACAGAAGATTTAGTGGTAAGTGAAAATCAAAATGTCTATAATCATTAAGGTATTGTAATGTATAATTTGAAAGATAATCGTCTGCGCTAATACCTTCGCTAACAAAACCATAAAAAACCCCAAATAACCCTGTTCTGCGCTAGTTTCAATTTGAGCGGCATAAAATTGGTCAAGAAGCAATAAACGCCTATCTTTGCCGTCCAAACATCGCGAGGTAGAGCAGCGGTAGCTCGTCGGGCTCATAACCCGAAGGTCGGAGGTTCGATCCCT
>Ga0114966_10003312_pt1 | contig 14199 bp, 14 predicted proteins | sample M_130207_XF_Meta_FD_87029 | JGI IMG/M metagenome (GOLD analysis project Ga0114966, IMG submission 87029) | Freshwater microbial communities from Lake Montjoie, Canada to study carbon cycling - M_130207_XF_MetaG | ecosystem: Environmental > Aquatic > Freshwater > Lake | place: Lake Montjoie... | reverse complement strand
GCCACGACGGTCTCACTGGGCGCAGGGTCGGGTACGACCACAATAAACAACAACAACACAGTCGTCACGGGTGATCTTGCCGTCAACGGTGGAGACATCACGACCTCTGCTGCCACTGCCACATTATTTCAGACTACGCCTACAACAGTAAATATTGGTCTTGCAGCGACGACACTCACTATTGGAGCAACATCTGGCACAGCGCTGATCAGGAACGCAACCACTAAGTTTGGTAATACAACAGCAACCATAACGACGACCAACACCAACCCGGCTGGTTACAATACAAATAGTCTCACTATAGCTCCTCAAGGAGACTTAATCCTAGCGCCTACTGATGCAAACAGCACTGGAGGAACCCGCCCATCGGTTGTCATAGCGAAAACGGACGGGGGCTTGGGCCTTGTTACTGTTGCTGGTGGTGATCTGTACCTTTCAACAAAAGATGCCGATGGTCCCGTTACTCAGGTAAACATCATCTTTGAAGGCGCTACTGCTGATGGTTTCGAGACCACGCTCACGGTAACAGATCCCACTGCTGACAGAACCATTACGCTTCCCAATGCCACAGGAACAGTTGCTCTTACAACTGATCTGTCTCAATTTGCAGCCACATCATCAGCACAACTTGCTGGAGTAATCAGTGATGAAACTGGTTCTGGAGCACTGGTATTTGCAACTTCGCCTACACTTGTCACACCGACTCTAGGAGCGGCAGCAGCTACATCCTTGACTACTGGTAACACAGGAGTTAAAGTCGGAGAACATGCTAGTAGATTATTAACTATTGCCTCTGATGGAGCTAGTAGTTCAATCAGCCAAGGCGGCAATACCGCAGGTACTCTTTCCATAAATCATGCTGGTCATGGACATGTTTATATTGGGGATTCTGCTGGAGCAAACAACAGCACATACATTGATGTGAATGATGATTCTGCGACAATAACATTAAACGGCGCTGTTACATCAGGTCCTGTAACTGCTGATGCATACATACTGTCTTCCGCTGGCATCAGCGCAAAGACCGCTAGTTATACTTTAGTTGCTGCAGATAATGGAAAAACTATCACCATGAATGTGGCATCAGCAAACAACCTTACGGTTCCTGCATCATTAGCAGTAGGGTTCAGCTGCACTGTTATTCAACTTGGTGCAGGACAAACCACTATCGTAGCATCTAGTACTACTTTAAATTCCTATCAGGGTTACTTAAAAATAAGTGGACAATACGGGTCAGTAAGCATCGTAAGTTACGCATCCAATGTCTACAGTGTTTCAGGAAGTCTAAGCGCATGATTATTCCATCCTTACAGACGATATTGATCCAAGCAAATTCGTAGTAAAATGTTTTTTGTAGAGGCAGGTTTTTCGTATCAATAATTTAAAATATAGGCGGAGGGCACGGGGTGGACCAAAAGCCTTTGTTAAGATATGTAATAGTGGTTCCTTCCTACAAGCAGGTTTCAGTTAATTCAGTTCTGGAGAAACTTGCGAATAGGGCTGGGAAACTTTACAGGATAGAGCATGGTTGTTCCAGGTTTGGTACTTGGCCTCCTTCTCATTTCTGCTGTAACGACCTTACGCAGGAAGCTTTTGACGTGGCTACCATAGTCATGGATAAGGATCTTTCTCATTGCTATTGGTGTAGTTTTTTTGATGGAGATTTTGTGTGGGATACCAATGCCGCACAGTGTGCTGGAATGATAGGAGAAAAAATCTCCGATAGGGAGTTTTTAAAATCGGTTGGCTTAAAGTCGATAAAGACTTAATGGCTAAACGAGGAAGACCACCGAAGGAAACTTCTATATTCAAGCAACTGGAAGGCCTTAGGAAGGTTATCCAGAATACGGCTACATCGTCAGAGGTCAACAGGAAGATCCCATCCATAGAAGAGTTCATAGATAGCGAGGATTATCTTGGTCTCCCTTTCAGGACGCCTCAGCCCATAAAACTTTTTCCAATGCAGAGAATAGCCTTGAAGGCTTTTTACCGTGGAACAGAGGGTAACGAGAATATCTCTCTGACTGAAGATGAGATCCAAATGTGTAAGGACGTTGGTCTGGACGACGAAGACAACGGAGACTTCCTTGAAAAATACGAATCTGGTAACCTATTCACGGAAATGGTTTTGGTATGGGGACGCCGAAGCGGAAAGGACTTTGTAATTTCAGTTCTTGCTCTTTATGAGGCCATGAAATTATTAGAGTCTCCAAATGGGGATCCTCATTCTGTATATGGACTTGGCGGAGGAGCTCCGTTCAATATTCTTACGATTGCCAATTCTTCTTCTCAAGCACAAGTGTTATTTAACGAGATAAAAGATAAGATTCTTCCTTCCAAGTATTTTCAAAATAAGATGAGCCATGAAGGCATAACGAATGACTCCATTCACTTACTGACTCCATTAGATATGAAGCGCAATAAGGAAATGGAAGCCAAAGGTTTGCCTAGCACTCTTGGTAACGTGATCATTCGTTCTGGTCATAGCAATTCTGACTCTCTCGCTGGTATAGGTTGCTACTGTCTCCTCCTAGATGAGATAGGTCTTTACAAACAGACGCCAGGATCTTCTGGTGGAGAGGCCATATACAGAACGCTCACTCCTTCTACTGCCACATATGTCCGTAAGGTCAAGCAGCTGAATAGTGATGGAGTCGAGATTGAAAGGTCCGTATATGATGGAAAGATTATATGCATAAGTAGTCCGCGTGGAAAAGAAGGAATTTTTTATGAACTTTTCAAGAATTCTCCATCGGTCCCCCATCGTATAACATGTAAACTTCCCACATGGAAAGTAAATATAAATCAGACTCTCGAGGATCTTCGGCTAAAGTTCGGAGCAATGGCCGACGAAGAGTTCATGATGGAGTTTGGCGCAGAGTTTTCAGGGACGTCTGGACAGACATTCTTTTCTCGAGATGTAGTTGACTCTTGCTTCGTTAATAATTTGAAGATGAAAGAGCGTGGCGAGGCAGGTAGAATGTACTATTGCCATCTTGATCCTGCGACTAGTTCCCACAACTATGCCTTGGTAGTTGTCCATAGGGAGGATTTCGTAAACAAGGATACTAACAAAGCTGATTTTCGCATAGTCGTAGACCATACCAAAGTTTGGACTCCCAGTAAGAATAGACCTATTATCAGTAGGGAAATAGATGATTATATGGTTAAATTAAACCAGAGTTTTCTTCTTGCGCAGGTTAGTTTTGACCAGTGGAATTCGGCTCAAAGTATAGAAAACTTAAGAAAGCATGGGATACCTGCAAAACTGACAAGATTTACAAAAAGGTATAAAATAATTATATACGATAATTTATATGACATAGCAAGTTCTAATAGGTTAAGAGTACCTTACGATGAATTATTGAAAAATGAAATGTTGTATTTGCAGAGAAGATTTACCCCTACTGGATATAGGGTATTTGCTAAGAAAGACGGAATGGTGAAGACAGACGACTCGGTAGACGCGCTGGCAGGTGCATGCTATGGATGTATACAGGAAAATACAGACAGGCTTCCTAGTGGTAGGCTGGCGAGGATGAACCTATGGTCTGCGCCAGGTAGTTTTTCTGGATTAAGAAATCCATTTTCTAATCGCTGACAAGGGATAGGTATTTTTTAAGGTAAATAAAAGACATGTTCAATATATCAAAAATAATCAATAATATATTCGGTATGGAAAAGACTGCAGCAAGAGAATCAGATCTCGCCTCCGAACGCAATAAGCAGGGGCTTTCTTCAGGAGAGGATGTCGGAGAGTCCGCCCTTTCCGTGGATCGTACTAATAAGGAAGCTCCTGTCATAGAAGCATCTCTGCAAGAGATCCATGATGGAGACGGAGATGATTCTACTATTGAGGCTTCTATTGAGAAGCACAAGGGAATTGTGGCTCGACAACCAGAAAAGACTGATGATTACGGAGATGTTCATCCCATGGCTGTGGCTTCTGAATCATGGGACGCCAAGGCTAGGGTCTTGTATAAGAAGGAACTTGATAAGATGAGCTCTGAGAAGTCCCTGCTTGACAAGTACATGGGCAACCGTCACATCACCGATACCAAGATCGATGCTATTTCCGCTTCTGATTCTGGCATAGCTAATAATCCAGATAGATTTACGTCTTTTGGATCATCTCCAGTTGTAGATGTAAAGGATAATCTTGACAGCATGGATAAGCCGGCCAAGATTAATAAGCTTGCATCCAATGTTATGGACATAGACGCCATGAGATTTGCTGTGGAGTTCGATGCAGCTCGTCGTGGATATCATACTGAAGAAGAAAAAACCGCGCTTAATAGGATGCGAATGGAGAAGAAACAACTTCTCTTAGAGATGCATAGTGTTTAAAATGGTATCTTCATCATTTTTGCTGAGAACTGCTCAGCGACAATCGGGCACTCCAAATGCTTTTGATCCGTGGGGGCGTCGTGATCCTTATCAACTATATAGTTTGCCAAATGACGGCCAGGGCAAAAAATTGACGACACCTTTTTCTCTGGGTTTTCCTGGAGAACCTACTGATGGTTCTTCTTCTGGATTGGGCGGAGACAAGTTCGATAGGGTGAATTCGAATCTTCCTCATCCTTATGCGGAGAATGGAGATCCTGTTGCTGAGAATGCAGATCCAGATGATCCATTTTTGGCAAATGAGGGGGATAGACCAGAACGTACGGAATACGGAACTGGAGGCTACGGGCAGCAATTTACATCTGATGATAGTCCTCTTTCTAGGAATACGGATGTATTTGATGGTTCTGTGCAACGTGATCGCAATCCCAATGGTCCTCAGGGAGACATTGGCGGCAAGGCAAGGGCTCGGGCCGAAATCATCCATAAGGAGTCCATATGAAAGTTAAAGTCACTAATAAAGTAAAAGGCGAAATGGTTATAGCATGCTTGGGAGGATCTCTCAAGAAGAACGATGTTATTAACATAGATGCATATAAGTCATCTCATCAGGATGTTCTATGGGCAATTCATCATGGTTATCTTGAGATATTGGACAAATCCCCTGAGTCGGAGCCTATGGGCGATGCTGTATGTTTTATTAATTGCACGAATAGGACATTAACGGGCAAGATGTTTGCTAAGGCGCTTGATCCTTCACGCAGCATTGTTGTAAAAAAGACTGATCCAGTTTTTTCTGAACTGATACGCATGGCAGATGCTGGAAAATTAAAGATGCAAGTTTCGGTATCGTCTGTTCCCACTCCTTCGTCAGCTGAAAATAAAATTGCTATGACAGTTACTTCCGTTTCCAAGGTAGAGGCAAAGCCGACTGTAAGGAATTCTTTTAATAAAAATGCAAAATCAACAAGTAAGAAAAAGGCTGATCCAACTCCTTCTTCTGATATTTTAAATACTGGGCAGGAAAATATTAAAATAAATGCAAAAACAGGTAATGGAGTGACCGTCTTGCACTCCAAGGAACCTATATTCGTTGATATGAATGGCGAGGTTACATGATAAGATTTGCATCTAATAGCGCTATTAGTAAACTCCGAAAACTGAAGCGTCGAAATTTGTCGACACTGTGTAGGTATTTTTCTCTTATATATCCCAGAGAATACGTAGAGGGGGTGGCTGGTGGACGCTGCCCAAGGGGATAACAACTCCAAGATAATGCATATGGTGATATCCGATTTACGTCATTATGGCGTTGAATTGGTGAATGGTTCTGTATGGGTTCATAAAACACCTCAGGGAAAAGTCGATGATTACGTAAAGAGTTGCAGACATGCTCTAGGTGCTAAGATTTCCGAATTGCGCTCGACATGGAACTCTATACCTCTTTTTTTAGCGGAGGATTCTGGAGTCATGAGTTCCGAAGGTGGAAGGATATTGATAACTGTCATTGAGAATCTTCGTAGGAAGACTATTGTCTATTTTGTACTTAATAGTTCTCAGGCTGCTAGGCATTTAAAATCCGCTAGCATGGAACTTTTTGGTAGATGGAGCGATAAGACGGCTGAGGATCTTTCATTTATTTCTATTAAAATTGAGAATTTAGAGCACGAGATTCGTAAGATAGGTTTTATTGCTTCTTCGTTACTCCATCTTAATGAATGTATACATAAAGTAGCTCAATCAAATGCATCTTCGGTTCAGGGTGCCTATTCTAACCTTGATCTTCCAATGTCGGAAAGATGGTACTTGTGGGGTGATGTGGAAGAAGAAGTTGAGGGGCGTAGAGATTCCATCCGATCTTCCGAGAGATATCGGATGGGTCTAGATGATTCTGACCCACTGGGTGTAAAAGAAGGATTTTATTGGAGGGAACTTAGGAATGAACCATATAAGTTTGATACCTTATACCCAGACTCTCCATATCCATATCGCAGTGCGATTTGGGGGACTCCATGAATAACAAGAACTCTTCATTTTCCAGCATATTGTCTATATTTGCGACTAATCCCAAACCGAGCATCTTGCAGAGTAGAGCTCTGTTGGAGATGTTTAAGCTTGGAGAAGGTAGTTATCTTGGTATTCCTTCTCATGTCGGAAGTATGCAGATTGCGGAATTGAAATTCTCTGGTCTTATAGACATGGATAGATTGAATCGAATATATCCAACCAAGTTTGGCAAGAGATTGCTTGAGAACATGATACTGGGGGAAGACGATTGTATTTATCCGCTAAAGGAAGCTGGGGCTGCGGAGAAATTCAAGAAGGGAATTCCTCTTCACCTGCTTGCTAAGTCTTCATCTATAGCGAGAATGTAATGGATATTGTATTTATGTACAGCACGGATTCCGATAGGGATGCTTTGCTTAGAAAAGTAGACAATTCAGGGTGGGCTGAAGAAGTTGAGATCGTTAAATCTGCTAGAAGAATTAGCATTGATGTCTTATCTGGTATGGAAGACGAGGCAGAGGCATTTGCGATATCTGAAAGATTTAGGGGAAGAAAGGTAGTTATAAATGACTAGAGGTCTTGCTCAGATTGTATGCGAACTTGCGAAGAGTCAATCAGAGCATCAGCGTGGCCTTATGTTCAGGGAACGCCTTGATCCCGACAATGGAATGTTATTCCATTTTGGAAAACCTAAGCCTATCTCTTTCTGGGGTATGAATACTCTTATTCCCTTAGACATAGCATTCATTAGCCATGATGGAATCATTGAAAACATAGGCCTGATCAAACCTCATTGCCTTGATTCGGTCAAGAGTTCAAAACCGTGTCTATTCGCCCTCGAAGTTCCAGAGGGAACCCTTCGTAGACATGGGATCAAGGCTGGTGACTTTGCAGAGGTTATCGATCACAATCATGGGGCTAAGGTCATACTTGTCCGCAAGATAGATAAGGGACCAATTAAGATTGCAGCTTCCGATATGCAGCCAAATGGAGAGTTTTCCATTGAAAATGAGGAATCCCCAGCGAGATCCAGCGTTCATAATATGCCGTCGGATCCAGCAGTTCCAAATTTCAATAATGTTTTCGATGCTCTTAATTGGTGCATTCAAAACAAACAAGTATGTAGGATATCATATAGGACTGGAAGTGGTCGCGTCATAACTAGAGATATCGAACCTCATGATATTTTTGATCCTGAAAATAAGTCTCATAGCATAGAAAAACACCATAAGATACTATCCACATGGGACGAAAATGCTAATGGACCACGTAGTTATATAATTATGAGAATAATTTCTTACACGATTCCAGGAAGGAAATTTGTACCAAAAATACAACTTTATTAATATGGAAAGCATAATACGAGAACTAATCATAGCGGCACAAGGTCTAGACAATAGGGGCAAGCACTCGGAGGCGGAGGCAATTGATAAGGTTGCCGAATCTTTAGTGCAGATCAAGACTGCCCAGTACGATGGAACACAGGGATACTTCATAAGAAATACCCGCTGCTGGAATGGATGTGTTCGCAAGAAACGCGCAGACGGTCTTTCTCCTAATGATTCATGGTCCAGTTGCCATGAAGAGTGGATCGAGGCTTTTGCTGGCGAAAACACTTCTTCATGGGATAAATATGCCGAAGATGATTCTATGACCAAGACTGCTGGAGTTAAGTTGTCTTCATCTTACGCAAGGGCGGCAGACGAAGCTCTTAGGCAGGTTATATCAAAGCGCCTAGAACGAGGCATTGACATAGAAGATGCCATCCCGATGACATTGGCTGAGCGCGCCATTTCGGTTGCATCGCAATTAAGCAAATGCGCTGAGCAGGTGGATAAGATAGCAAATGCTACTGGTATTCCTGGAATATCTGAGGCACTTTTGGAAATAGTAAGTAATATATCAGAGATTTCTGCAGAAGAATATGTTAAATCTGCATCGGTTTAAAAAGGTATACATTAAAAATAATTGTATAAATTTTTGCTAATAAAATCAAGGAGCAAAGCATGAGATTTTTTTCAAACAAGATATATGTAAATGGAGCCGCCAAGAACTTCAACGACATTGTGAACGATGTTGCTGGCGGAATGAATAAGCAGGCAAGCGCAGCTGCCGAGCCTTCAATACAGAAGGAAGCCAAGAAGGGCGAAAAGCCCGCATTCCTCAAGGGTAAGGGTGATCCTTCCAAAGGGAAGAAGTCTGAGAAGAGTGAGAAACCTGCCAAGGGAGGTCTTACTCCAGCCCAGAAGAAGCTTCCTATCGGATTACAGAAGGCAATTGCAGCTAAGAAGTCTTCCGTTAATGGCGAATATGTCAAGATCGCCTCAATCGCGGCAAAAGGCAAAGATTCTGTTGAGATTGAGTTTGTCTCATCAGAAGCCAAGTATGCAGAGATCGAGATCACTGACGATGGTCAGGTTAAGTCCGCTGGCAAGGGTGGCATGATGGTTTCTGAGCCTATCGTCCCCAAAGGCAAAAGTATGGGATCCAAAGGCATGGGATACGAGGGCATGGGATACGAGGGCATGGGAGACGAAGGCATGACAGATGAAGGCACGACAGATGAAGGCATGGGATCCGAAGGCATGGGAGACGAAGGCTGTGAGTCTTGCGGCACAACCATGGCTAGTTCTTCCGACTTTGTAAAGATTGCCAATCTAACAGACAAGCAGAAGTCTGCATTCCGCAGCTACTGGCAGAATGTCTGGCCAAAAGAGTTCATTGACGCCGTTTTAGATAAGGATCAGTAATGTCTATAATGCCTGTAGGTCGACGAGTAGAAATGGTCGGCCAGATGTTCAAGCTAGCGAACGATCAGTTCCATCAGCCTGAATCTGGTTCTGCCTATATGACTGCAGGTTCAGAAAACGCTCAGGTTGCTCCTAGCGCAGATCACGCCTCAGCCTCTCTCGAGTCATCGGGAGAGGCTGGTTCTGATACTGCTAGTTTTCATGACGTTGTCTATAAAGAACTTGAGGCTCTGGGAATAGACTCTCAGATTATTTCTCGTAAGAGCAATTCCCTTATAAAGTTCGAGGAAGATATTGATAGCGGCAAGATGTCTGGAAGTTTTCTGGTTCCAGTGGAACTCCCAGATGGCAAGACTGTTTCTCACGCACAGGCCAAGCAGATTGCGACCAATGTATTTGATCATTTTGGTCTTAAGGGAAAAATAGGAAGAGACGAAAAACGCAAATTCTACATCATATCTTTTGCCACCAAGGAAGCAGAGGCTATAAAAGCTACCAATGAGGGTTCGTTGGCTAATCTTCCTGATAATGAATCCGAAAAGAAGAATACGACTGCTTCTGTTCAGTATGAAATGCTATCTATGCGCAAGGCTATGTTGGTTGATGCCTTAAAGAAGGGCGGATACATAAGATGATATTTAGAAATAAGGATGCTGGTAAGAGTTCTATTTTTGGAGAATCCTTAGATAACAAGGATTCTAAGCCAGTTGAAGCTGATTCCAGCATGCTTGAAAGCATGCGCCACAAGGCTTGGAGCGAAGCCCCTTCGGGAGGAGATTCGTTGCGTTCATCAATTTCTCCTGCATCAGCGGCATCGGACGACGCAGCTTCCTCTGGAAGAGCTTTTGTGGGCATGAATTCATCAAGAAGCATATTTGATTCTATTACCAATAACGAAAAGACTACCGACAGAAAAATTGCTTCGGAAGTAATGAAGATCGAGGAGAACGCGCGGCGATCTGCTCTTGAAAGTGAGCGCAGGGCTGTCATGAATCCATCTGGCGACATTATCCGCAAAGATATGTCGATGCACGCTCAGGATCATGGCAGAATAAATACTGCGTCAAGGCATGTCAGCATATTCGATTCTAAGCCTTTTGAACGCATGTCTGACTACAAGCCCGAGTTGAAGAAGGATGTGCAGGATGATGACGAGAAACTTGCTGGTCATAGACAGGTCACATCCAAGGATGTTTTCGAAAAGACTTTTAGTTCATTGAAGGATGCCACTCCTCGCGAAACCGTTCATCAGTCCTCTGTTGATAAGTTATGGAATTCATTGAAAGGCAAGTCATAATGAGCAAAGTTTTTAATTTATATAAACATGCTCAAATGGACGTGGCTCCTAGGCAAGACATTTCGAACATGCCTGCAGGCGCTTCTAATGAAGCTCCGCCACTGCTGATGGATCAGGCTGGGGATGCTTCTGCAGCAGGAGCAGACATGGGTGGGCAAGGTGTAGGGGCAGACATTATGATGCCTCAGTTTAAGAATGGAAGCGAACTTTTTGAGTTTTTAGAGGCTTTCCGAATGAAACAGGGAGATGCTGCTTCTGCTTATGACTCTGCATGGAATGGTTTCTTTGCCAAGCGCATCGTAGGCAGCGACCAAGCTTCTTCATTTGAAGATGGGTTGCGCCGTTTTTACGAGCAGCCAGATCAAAGCAATGAATCAAATAAGGTTGCCATGGATCTATTCGACATATATTCGAGTATGGTGAATGCCAATGTTCAGCCTATCATGGCAGAAACCAAATCGGCATCAAGTGGCATTGATTCGCTTGTAGACGAAACTGATAATATCATAACCAAGATGGCTCGTAATGCTGCGCAGGTAATGTCAAAGCGCTCCTTCAATCTTTCCAAGACAGCTCAGCAAAAGTCATTGTCAGACTCTGTAATACTCACGGGTCCCAGTCAAGTGAGTATGTCTCCATTTACTAGAGATTTGCAGTCTGGATTGCATCTGGTTGAGCAAAACAAGGGCTTTGGTCTTCGCATTGGCGACATCCTCGATGTTGACTTTGAGGCTATATGGCGTGGCAATGTCATGGATAAGTACTACCGTTCTACTCGAGATTCCTCGGGCATGTACGGCGGAGGATATATCGATGACAAATTTGAGGTGAATAGGTATATTCCTGTCGGGAATGACTATCAACTTCCTCCTGGAATTCGCCATCGTCCATACATTGCAGAGTCTGGATTACTGGAAGCCAGAATGGAAGTCGCCAGAGGAAACAAGGATAAGCTCAGCGACCCTCGCAAGTTTGCTAAGATATATAATAATTCCTTAAGTAGTAAAAAAAAAGTCTAACGCTTGATAAGAAGGCAAACGGTGCGCTCGATCCAGGGGATGCGCTAGATCGAGCGTATTCTGCTTTAGATGGGCCAGAAAGCAAGTCTAACGGGAGATATAGAATATGTCCTGTATGTGGTAGTACCTGCACTGCTGATTTCTCAGTGTATAAATGCCATAATTGCGAAGCTTCTTTGGCTGGGCAGGAAGTACTTAGCAGTTGACTTTGCAGACAAGGCCGAAATCTAGACTATCATGGCTAAGAAAAATACCAATAAAGAAAACGACGCAGGAAGCCCCGAAAAGTCAATCGGCATGAATAAGCTTGCCTCTGGTGGCGCTGTTCATATGCCAATTACAAAGGCGGCCCAGTATGTAGGAGGTTCGGCATCTACTATATTCACGCAGCCAATGTTTTTCAGTCCCCTGCACACTCCTCAGAACTGGCAAATAGCTAGTAAGAGAAGAGAAGTGACTCAGTGGGCAAGATTCTATTATGAAAATGAGCCAAAGGCTGCTGCAGGAATAGATTTTTACGCCAACTTCCCGATGAACGGCTTCAAGCTCGAGTGCAAGGACCGTAAGGTGCTAGCGTTCTATGAGCATATGGTAGAAAAACTCAATTTGGAAAATTGGCTAAGACAGATAAGTCATGAATACTATCTTATAGGAGATGTTTTTGTCTTTACGGAAGTTGAATGCCCAGTGTGTTCTGGAACTGGCGAGCGTATTGATGGAATGATATGTAATCATCCAGATGGAGTCATTAAGAGGATTCTTATCCTTAATCCTGATTTTGTTGAAGTTCAGAAGACGCAATTGGCAGACGAACCAGCCATAGTATTGCTTCCTGATGATGATCTTAAGAAAGTAGTTTCTCAGAAAAAACCACTTGAGGTTTATAATCGCATACCAGAGAATGTAAAGAAAATGGTGATGACGGGTTCTCCCATTCCTCTTTCTCCACGTTGCGTTAGCCACATCAAACGCAAGGGTTCTCCATATGGAACCTACGGAGAGTCTTTACTAAGACGATTGTTCACAATCATATCATATAAGACCAAGCTTATGACTGCCAACTGGATAGCCGCAGAAAGGCATATACTTCCAGTCCGTGTTGTCAAGGTCGGCACGGAGAACAGACCAGCGAGTGAAGCGGATATTGCAGACGCTCAGGGACAACTTGCTTCCGTTGCCAATGATCCGAATCTCACCATCGTGACGCATCATGCATTTGAAATGGATTTTGTTGGAGCAACAGGCAAAATACATGACATGAGCACTCAGATGGAAGCAATTGGCAAGGAGATGCTTGATGGCTTAATGCTTCCTCAGACATTGCTCAACGGCGAGATGGCCGGTTACAGCTGTCATGATGAATCTACATTAACTCTTACGGATAGCGGTTTCAAAGTGTGGGATAAGATTACTGATCAAGATAAAATAGCATGCTATAATCCAGATACTAAAGAAATTGAGTATCATAATTACATAGAGAAACATATTCACGACTTTAGCGGCGAAATGGTCCAGTTTTCTACGGATAAAATTGATATCTGTGTAACTCCAAATCACAGGATGTGGTCTGCCAAGCGAGATAGCGATTCCTTTGAATTTGTTGAAGCCAAGGACATTATACCAAGAGCTTCGTTTGTAGGTTCAGTTAGTGGATTCTGCGGTAATTCTCTAGATAAGATAGTCATTGGAGATAATGAGATACCAGCGTATCAATATTGTGAATTAGCTGGGTTCTTTGTTAGCGAAGGTTATACTTCTAGAGACAAGCGTAGAAAAGGCAATAGACACACAATCAGTATTTGTCAGAACGATGAAGGTAAGGCATTTGAGGACATTTCTAGTTGCTTAAAAAAATCTGGACTCAATTCATGGAGAGGCAACAATGCATTTAATATATATGGCCCAGGTCTTGTTGATCATTTTCACAATGAATATGGACATGGGGCAGTAAATAAAAAACTACCAATATGGCTAAAGAATCTTTCTTCAGAGTATTTAGAAATACTTGTTAAAGCAATGATAAAAGGCGACGGAAGTATTCATATACATAAAAATAGAATTGCCACTAATTCTACATACTGCACATCAAGCAAGCAGTTAAGCGAAGACTTTGCTGAGATCGCATTTAAGTGTGGGTATTCAGTAAAGATTGTAGTCAAGAAAGAATCAAATAAAAAGAAAAGATATTTCAATAAAGCTGGATATGAGTTTGTAACTAGACACACCCAATATCAAGTCTATATATCTGATGGCTTTAAGGGAAAGAAGCCAACTTTATGCTCTAAGTCCAAAGAATACGAAAGCAAAGAGATCTCTCAGGTTTCATATACTGGCAAGGTCTATTGTTTTACGGTTCCTCATGGTATCTTTGTTACAATGCGTAACGGGAAGATTGCTATTCAGGGTAACTCAGCGGCGGTTGGCGTAGAAACGCTTATCCGCAGACTTGAAACCTGGCGCATAGAACTTGCGGCATGGGTGGAGAAGAATATATTTCTTCCTGTAGCTCAGATGCAGGGGTACGTCGATGTAGATAAATCAAGACTAGTTGGAGAGACGGTATATCTATATCCGCGGCTTAAATGGAATGACCTTAATCTTCGTGATAATACTACTAAATTGCAAAATCTCATGCAATTGCATGATAAGGGGCTTATTTCCACTCAGAAACTTCTTGAAGAATTTAACATTGACTACGATACTGAAATTAATCGTCTTCGTGAAGAGCAGATCGTCTCTGGTAAGGTCGGTCCCGTCATGGGTGGGGGAGACGGCGGCG